>Ga0208644_1000459_pt1 | contig 34654 bp, 48 predicted proteins | sample VirMetDEL_Nov_18_FD_184517 | JGI IMG/M metagenome (GOLD analysis project Ga0208644, IMG submission 184517) | Aqueous microbial communities from the Delaware River and Bay under freshwater to marine salinity gradient to study organic matter... | ecosystem: Environmental > Aquatic > Marine >...
CTGGAGCTTCCCATCCCCAATCATTCCACCACCCTACAAGGTAAGTATCATAATCGTCTAACTCAAGTGGCCTAACATTAAAAGTCATCATATCTCGCAAAGATAATAAAAAATTACGGATAACTTTTAAATATATCAGTTTCAACAACAAATATTTCAACCTTATCTGTGTTGTCGTTTTCTATAATGAAATCCATATAATATCCTCTAAGGCCATGAGACTCCGCAATAGCGTTCTTTATAAAGAATGTATAATCTGAAGGGAGCACAGCTGTACTACCACCAACACCAGTTGTGGTGTCAACTGTAATCTGACTTGTCTCTACACCAACAGTTAAAACTTTTTTTGTTGTTGATGTTATTACGCCACATAAATTGTATACACCACCAGATAAAAAGTAGAGTAAGTCTCCTACACTAATAATACTATTTAATGTCTTTGCTGGATATGTTAATATCACGTTTGAAGGGTCAGCTATATCTACATCTAATACAGATCCTATCCCTTGTGATGACCTAAGTGGTAACTCACTAGAAAGAACAGGTACACTATTTATCCCTCTTATAAATGCAAAGTAATCACCCTCTTTTAACTTAAAGTATTCTGAATCTATATTTCCATACTCAATATCTGTTCTTCCTGCAAAGCCCCAATTGTCATCAGAGTTTAATACAATTGTCTTAAAAACCTTAGTGTCTGTTGGAGCCTCGTTTATGACACTCCATACAGACATTGGTGTGAACTCCTCATAGAATGTACACCTATCAACATTATTAGAGTTATGCACATATAGATTAGCATTCTTAAACGTATATAGGTATTGATTCATGCCTTGTATCTGCTCAGGTATATAAGAGTAAAAAGAAGGAAACCCTTGTACAGACTTGCTATATGTAATTGTATACGCTTGTCTGCTTGGGTTACTATCCGCTGGTAATACTGGTATAGACATATAATCTTATATTGTGCATCCACAGCTCAACCATCCGACTGTGATATTTGCAGGTTGTGTTATTATTGATTTAAGACATACATTTGAAGAACTTCCAGGAGCTAAAGATAATGATGTGCTTACACCACTACAGTTAACATACTCAAAAGTTAATACACTTGCAGTGTCTATGTTTGTTATTAGATATGTACCACAAAAGTCTTCACAAGTTAACGAAGATGTTGCAGATATAGTATCTGTAGGTAATGCTGTTGATGAACTAATTACATTGAATAAGCATTCTGGCTCGCCTGTAAGAATAACTTTTGTTCCTACATTTAGACTAGGCCCAGTCCAACTTGCAATTATTGTTTCTGAAACACCATCAGCTCTACATCTTTCAACCTCCCATACTGATGAACTTGTAGGGCAAGACGACATACTTACTATAACTCCATTTAAAACTCTAAACGCTTTTCCTTCTGGTGTTCCGTCATCTAATTTATGCCAACCGTCAACAACTGGAGTTTGACCATACTTATCTGTGAAGACATAATCATATACCGCTGGAGAACCAATGGTTCCATTAACCAATGCATGATAATATGTGGTATCGTATACGGCACACGCACAAGCAGTTCCAACATTTCCAAATGGGCCAGCGCAAGCTGGAAACGCATACAGATCTTCAGGACACTCTACACTAATTTGAAAGTCAGCAGTGGTGCATAAACTAATTACTTGAACATCTATTTTGGTAGGTGTGCTTAATGTTTTTGGCACAACCATAACGCATTCACCTGGACTACCAGTAGATAAGCTAACATCACCAACAGCAATATTAACTGTACTAGTTGTTCCATCAGGATTAAAAGATCCAGCTCTATATGTAAAGTCATTTATACCTGATGTGCTAGAAGGTAATACTGTTAATGCCGCACAAGCGGTTGCAGAATCACCAACATATGTCGGTACGCCAACTGTTGTAGATTGATGTACACCATCTAAAGGCGAGCTTAGTTTATTAAAAGTAGAACTGTTGTATGTGGCTAATATACCATCACCAATAGTTTGAGGGTCAAACTTAATAATTATAGCTCCAGTGTTAGACCCAACCTCGACTTCAATGTTATAAACACCTTGAGAAGATGATAGATTAATTACATCATCACAACTAGCCACACAGCTAGGACAAGTTACTGGCTCGCCCAAAACGCCACCAGACATTTCTCTATAGGCTCCACAACTTTGATACCAACCATCTGGTGCAACAATTGTTAGACCACTATCTGTCCACAACCCTTCAGTTGTTACGAAGGTGCTACTATTCATGTAATATGTTCCAAAAGATACTGCCATATTATTTTTATTTAATTAACAAGTTCCATCACTATTTACCACACCATCAGGTGTAACCTCTATCCATCCGCAATCAACACTATAGTACCCAGATAAAACAGGTACACTCATGTCGCTGTCTTGATATACATTATCTCCAGACACTGGACAAGTTCCAGAGCCACTATGGTAGAACGTTTCTGTTAATGCTTGAGTACACGCTGTAGTCGAATCTACTTGAGGTGATAACGAACTATTGTAAGGTGTTGATCCTTCACAAGTTACGCAAGAACAGCAGGCCTCTAATGCAGACGTGTTTGAGTAGCATAAAACCTGCTCTTCAATATCTTGATAATCATATATCAAGTATAAATAAGGTTCAAACACAGTAGGCTGCGTATAGATTATATCATAATAATATAAACCATTTGTTGGATTAACTAATGGTGTTAACTCTGTAGATGCAGATAACATTGCTTGAATACCAGCAGCGTTATTTTGATACTCAGAAGAAGATAGTAAGTATCTTAACGTATGTTTAGTTGGATCAAAAACAAAATCATCCGATCCCTTTCTGTTTGACTGAATTCTTATTATAGTTGGAACAGAACCTCCTGAAGGTGGAATCATACCAGCACCCTCACTTCCAGAAATAACATTAAACTGAGATACGTTTATAGTGTCAGAGCTAGACATAAGCATAACCATTTCGCTCCTAGTAGGACTCACATAAGTGCCTTGAGTCCAATAGAATTCATTATGTATGAACTGACCAACTCTGTCATCACTATTAAGCCCTACCTGAGTAATCTGCAATTGGTTTGAGGTTGGACAATTAACATTAACACCGTATGTTGTTTCGTAATCACTTGATAGTATAACCTCTACAAGTGCTGTGTTTTCAATAACAGAATTTTTAGAGAACGAAAAGAATAAACCACTTGTAACTGGGCCAGAACTATGTGTTACTCCATTATATGTAACATTAAGAGTAATACTTTCTCCAGCAGGAATTGACCCTACATAAAATGAAACTGAAACAGTTCCAACATTTGGTGGTAATACAACAACCCAACTTGTTAAAGTCTCTGATGTTGTTACTGTTCTGTTTGTGCCACATGGAACCTCAACATCAACTTCAGGTAATGGATTTAAGTTTCCAGATAAAACATACTCATTCATATATGGGTCGTATCCTCCAAGCTTTTGAGTGTTAGGTGTTAGGTTAAAGTAATCCCTGAACCAACCCCCCATTCCTAAATTTGAAACGACAGTTAGTTGCTCTTGAGTTCCAGCGCCAGTTAGATTTATTACTGCACCTCTCTTAGAGTCTGTAAAGTATTTATCAAACCCCCACTCAGTATAACTCTCAGGGTTATTACTTATACCATAATTTTCTATCCTTACAATATTATTTCCTAAAACTTCTGGTATAGAAGTTATAGCACCACCACCAGCAGCATCAGATAATATATTCTTCCCTGCTAACACATATGACACTTTATCTTCTTGCAAAACCAAAACATCATTAGCTCTTCCAGACATGACTCTTATAGGGCCAAAACTCTTCTCTAATGTCTTAAAATTTCCTAGAGCTAAGTTAAACTCATTTAACTTATTTATATTAGTTTCTTCATTGTATATACCACTATATGTAATGTCTGCAAACCTATGAGCCTCCTTATAATCCTCTTGAGATACAGCGGTTACTCTTTCTCCTAATCTGAAATTAGGCGTTGCCAATCCATCTCTTATCTTATAACTCTCAACACCATTACCAAATGTAAAACAATCAAAGAATGATAAGTCTATTATCGCTGGATCTACAGCTGTTTGATTTTGAATATTACCATCATGAAATCCACCAGTTATTGGATAGCTATCACTACCCTCATAGTATATGTCTGGATCAGAGTCTATTGGTAATGTTTCAAAAACAATAACATTCTCAGTAGATATCACTGTAATTTGACAAGTTATAGTTGATATTTTAGTATCTGAACAATCAAGGCTACCACTCTTTATTCCAAAATACATTTTGCCAGAATCATCATTAGCGTATGGAGCCCCACCAGAACCCCATATAAACTGATACCTGTTTTCACCTTCAGACGAATCATCTACTGGTCTTATATAATCTGGGGATCCTGAACCAGTATCAAAATCATAAAGGTTTGAGTAGTAAATGTTTGTGTTTGGAGGTGCATCATCACTTGTTTCTGACTCTCCAGTATTAAATTTTATATGCTCTCCTTCAACAAAATCATAAAGACTATCGTAGTTTTGACTAGATACATATGATTTTTGATAAGTATAATCTTGTTTCTCACATCCAAACCTTTCTTCTCTACGAAGTTTAAAATCAAAAATAACTATACTACCAGAAGGTATAGCCCATGGTATGTATGGAGTATTTGATTCACTTATCGGGGAGTCTGGATCATAACTTGTATTTTCTTTTGATACATCATATAGTAAGTAAGGAAGATGTGGTGCTGGAAAATAAATCCTGTACTCATTCTCTACACCACTGGTAAGGTAAGCATCTCCATCATTTGTTACAAAATTATTTGCTTTTAATTGCATATATAAACCAGATGGTTCTATTATCTCAGCATCATCAACAAGATTTCCTTCTAAGAAGTTTCTGCTCTTTGCAGATATATCCAGTATAGCTGTCTCAACTCTAGATAACATAGGCCCATTTGCATCCTTCTTAACCCTAAGTCTATCTCCTGTTTTAGCCTTTGTTTGATTGTCTCCCTCTAATTTAAAGTAAGTGGAATTGTCAAAAGGATCTCTAAACATTACAGTTGAGTATATTGTCTCATAGTCTATAGATGACGGCTTAACAACGAACTTATATTTAGTAGCCCAGTAAGGAGGCTTTTGTGTTGTTGGTATTGTAACCCTTATGCTGTTTATGTCTATTGAATTCTCTGGCAATACAAACACAGTGTTGTCTGAGCTAACTAAGGCTGTTGTTGATCTATTGTAGTCATCCATATATACAATACCAACCTCATAATCTCTATCACTATGTAAACTTTTACCAATACCTGTTTTTGAAAAAGATATATAACTACCAACTATTTTAAAATACTCATAGCGATACGTTCCAGGTGATCCAACCTTTTCAAACCTAACAGCAGGTATACTTAGTTTAAATACTGTGCTTCCTGGACTAGATGTAATTTTTATTCCTTGGTCAATACCTGTAATACCGATCTTATCTTTTTGATATCCTGGTGATGGATAAGTTGGGTTATCAATTGAACACGCAAATCTATCTGTTAGTGAATCTCCCTCTTCGCTTGTTCCACACTCTGATAATGGGGTAAAAGAAAATTGACCTATAGACTCTAAGAATGAAGGGCTATTTACCATGTCGTATACAGAATCATAGTCCTCTTGCAAATTAAATATAATATTTATTAAGAACGCCTCTTGAAACGGGAACGGCAAAGGTAATGGGAATACAGGTGTCCATGCTAGAAAATCCAATCTAAGTCCTATGCTTAAATATCCTCCGTTATTTAATTCACCAGAATACTCAGACATATCTATAGATATCGTTGAATCAGGTTGATATAATGGCGGAGTTGATGGGTCTATAGTATATTCTGTAGTCTCTAATGATGAATCAACATCTGATGCGTCTACAGGTGTGGATATGAGCTCTGTCTCATAATTAAATAGACAATCATCACCATCAGCGTCTATTAAGTTATATCCATCTACATAGTTACCATACATTAATCTATTACCCATTACTGTTTGAGCCTGAGCTTTATGAGGAACATTATCGAACAGTCTTAAAAGTTCGGACTCTGGAAGTGTTGTGTATATCTTTCTATTTGTGAATGTTACTACAACATCATCATTATTACCCCAACCCTCTTCTTCTTTTATATATTTCTCAACAACATTTATTATAGTACCATTAGAAAGTTTAAACACTAAGTCTATACCAACAACTCTTTCTGGGCCAGTATTAATAGTTATCTGTGCGCTATTGAATTGATTAGTCATACCCTCATTTGAAAATGTTTCAGGGTCTAACGCAAATGGTTTAGGAGCAAATGCTATTTCAGAAAATTGTGATATCGCAGAGTATTCTCCATCTATATACTTATATCTATATGCAAAAGAAATAAATCTTGTGTCCATATAGTTCTCTTCACCTGGCACATTAATTAAGTTTATGGATGGTGATTGAGATGGTGGCGCAACTATCACATTAAGATCCTCTTGTTTAGGTTCGTTATATAATCTATTTATATTTATTCTTCTAGGAGGATTATAATTGTCAGTAAAAAATAATAAGTCATCAATTAAGTTAACACCATTAACTCTGTATAATGGATCAAAATTTAATGCAGTGTTTACACCGCCACCATCATTAGTGCTAATGACATGATAATTTAGTACGTTGTTCACAACATTATATGATACAATCATATCTAACTTACCAGTAAAAACCGAAGATGGATTATTAGGGTCGTGAACAAACCAATATATTGTTTCGTTAGCAGAGTCATCTATTGATCCTAAACATATAGCCTCATTAGATAATGGTTGATTATCTTTTGGATACACAAGGCTTGTAAGCTTCTCATTACCTTTAGTGTTTTCAATAGCACCTATTTCACTTTCTTCTGTAGAGCCTAAGCGAATATTCATAGCATCTATATACTCGCCATCTGGAACAAGTCTTTCATCAAAGCTCTTGTTCATTTTGCCCTTAATAAAACTTCTTTTTACTTTCATACTATTTTATCCACTTGTCTCTACCTCTCATATTCATCAATAATCTACCAGGGTGTATGTTACTCATTCTAATTTTTGCATTTCGAAGTAACGCACCTCTTTCTTTTCTAGCTCTAGATACAATATATTCTTGAACCCCAAGCTTTGAGTTTAGTATCTCGTATTGAATATAAGCATAAACATATTTTTCAAACAGCTTATTAACTGTTACTCTGCTGTCATCTCCACCTTCCATTCCGTCACTAACGTACTCAAGTATACACAACTCGTTTGCCATGCCTGAGCTGAAGTTTATCACACCACCTTTATTGTCTATCTTGAACGTAGGGTTTGCATTTGCAGTCTCTGTGTTTAAACCATACCTAGCACCGATATTGTACTCAAAGTACCAATCTCCCTCGTAACACCATCCCTCAGTATTATCAAACCTTGATGTACTATTTAAGTATATACTCTTCTTTTGGTTTGTGATTCTGTCGTAATCTATATTAGACATCTCTGGCTTTAACACGTTACCATCTTCGTCAAATAATATTCTACAGTTATGGTCTTGCAGGTATGCTCCACTATAATTTGTTTGAATGTTCTCAGTAAGAGGCATTAATAAGCCATCCTTATACATTGATATTCTTACCCAATTAACATAATCTGGAGGCAGAACAAATCTAAGATTGTCACAAACATTTAACTCAAGTATCTTAATCTCCTTGAAGGCATCATAGTTTAACTCTTGTATAGCTCTCTTTGCATGAAATAGAACTTTATATCTCTCCTCATTATTAACTAATGAGCGGTTCCCAGAATACATCAATAGATAGTTGTTAACTATATCTTGAAGTGATACATATTGATATGATCCCCAATTAGCATCCTCTGGAGCTAATCCACCGTTCTCATAATATTGATAGTCTGTTATATATGCCATAATAATTATTTCTCTGATATATCCTCTCTTGTTTCGCTTGATGATGCGAACTTAACTGCCTCAATCTCTCTTATTGACATACCTGCGTACTCAAGTATCTTGTTAACTAAACTAGGTTCGTCTGATAATGGCAACTCAAAATCTTGAAAGTCTGATTGTGTAGGGTCATATAATGGCTCCCCGTCTGATGAAGGAACATCTATGTATGTCCACTTAGGATCTTTTGGATATCTTATGTACTCAGCTATAACAGACCCTGGACTCTTTATTGTTTCAGGGTATATAGTAGCTGTGTTACCGATAAAACTGTCAGTAGCTCCACCAATTACATAGGCAGGATATAAAACATTAGGTGCAGTTATGTTTGAACTGTTTAACAAGAATATTTTATTCTGACTAACTTTCTCAACTTCTCTTATGCCTGTGGTTGTAGATATTGAATAACTCTCTGTTAATGTTTTAAATATATCAACTGTTAATATAAGTTCAGTTTCACTCACTACTGATATAACATATGCTACAGCTCCAGTGTCTGTGTTAACTACTATGTTGCCAGAACTAACACCATCTGTAGAAAAGGTTGCAGTAGCATCAACAAGTCTATTACTTGTTACAGTTGTTACAACTCCAGACGATAACTTGTTTGGATAATAATTTATCTTACTAATTAAATAATAATCGTAAGGCAAATACATGAAGTTGCTTTCTTCTCCATAAACACTTTGCATTAAACCAAATGTACTTGAAAAGCTTTCTATTACTTCTGAATAAGATTTAGATATATCCGCATTCTCAGTTCCAGACGACCTTGCGTTTTCTTTGTTTATGTAATAATTATACTTGTAAAAATAATTTTCAAATATATCTAACTGTGCTTGCTTTGCAAACAAGTTAAAATCTGATGGTGATATATAACCATAATTATTTTTATTTAATACAGATAGCACTGTATTCCTAACTGAGTTTATCATCTCAAGACTTTTTTACAAAGATAATAAAATAAAAAAAAGAGGGTTTATTAGACCCTCTCTTAATAATCATATAGTTATAAACTCTATTCCTCTAAATGTTGCTTAATTAATTCCAATGTCGGCAACCCGTCATCACTCTTTAATAATGCAGACACAGCCTCTATTGGTTCAGCCCCAATAGGTAAAGTCATTAGCTTCTTTTTATTACTGTTAATGTTCATGAAAACATCCTTGTTCGAGTTTCTAAATCTAATTAATCCCTCATTAAATGCTCTAGCTACAATATCATTAACTGAAAGCTCTGGATCATTTACCGCATCTAAGAAATCTCTTGGATAATTTTTAGCGAACAACAACACATCTCTCTTAATCTCAGGGATACTAAACTTATCTGTGTTTAATCCTAAATGTACCCTAGCAACAGAAAGCAACATTTCAATACTTAATGTTTTAGCTTCTATTAAAGCATCAGCCTCAAGATTAATATCATCAATTTGTTTGGTTGCATCAACCTCATTGTCAAGTTGCTTATATGTCTTGCCATAGCTTGGATGACATAGCATAAATTTTTGAAGTGTTGGATTTGTTCTTGGTACAAATAAAGAACCATCATTAAAAATAATTGGCTCTATAATAGCTGTTCCATCTTGCTCATCTTCAAATGGTGATCTTTGATTCTTAGCATATCTTAAGGATCTATTAATCCCTTGTTCCTCATCCCAATAAAACAATGGGTTTGATTTTGTGTTTCTTGAATTGAGCATAAAACTCAATGGTGGGTTTTTTCTAGTAAGAACAAACACCATGTCTTTCGACTCTGCATTTTTGTTTTTCATTTTATAAAATTTAATTAGAATTTAAAAAAAAGGGGAGAAGCCTAAACCTCTCCCCAATATTAGGTTATCCTTCGAAAATTACGAAGTTGTTTGCACCCATAACACATACTGCTCTCTCAGACAAGAAGTTAACTTCCATTGCATCTAAGTCGCTAGTAGCAGCACCTCCAGCAGAACCAGTGATCCAAGTTTTGTATCGTCTGTCTTCTGTTTGTGAAGCTCGGTAACGAACGTGTAAGAATGGTCTCTTAGCGTTTTTACCTAAGATTTGATCGTAAACTGAAGTAGATCCAGCAGGAACTAACAATCCGCTAACAACACCTGAAGCAAGACCACCACGCATTGTAGGATCATTCAAGTATTTCCAGTCAGACTTATAGAAGTCATATCCTCTACGGAATCCTGTGAACCCTAAGTTTAATGCCATCTCTTTGTCGTTATCAAACAATCCGTATGATGTACCACCAACTCCGTAAGAGTTTTGAGCAGCCAACATATCGTCAATAGCAAAACCGAAGTCACGATTATTAAAGATAACGTTTTCTTCGATAGCACCTTGTTTGTCAAGACGAGCGATAACAGTATCCCAATCTCCTAAAGACTCTGGGTAACCACCACTCCAAACATTTCCTCGGTTCTCTACAGCGTGGAATACACCCTCAGATCCAACGAAACCAGCAGCAACAGCTCCAGAAGCAGCCTCAGCAGGTTTAGCCTCAATCATTGCAGTCTCAAGGTAATCGTCAAAACGTAGACGAGTCTCATGCTCAGACTTCATATACCAAAGGTATCCTGAAGCTCCGTTCTCAGTTGTAACCTCAACCCATCCGATTTGAGCCATGTCAGATCCTGAAACAGCATAAGTATCTTTTAAGATGATAGGGTTGTTTTCTAAGAAGATATCATCAGCCTCTAAAGAACCTTGCATTCCATTAGTTCCTTTTTTGAACTCAGAACCATAGATGTACATAGTGTTAGTACCACCTGCAACAACAGCATCCAATCCACCAGCTTCATAGAAAGCAACATCAATTGTTCCAGCAACAGTATCAACAGCAGTAACGATTGCTTTGTTTTCTCCACCTCCAGCGTTAGCTGTAATGTGAATTGTTTGACCAACACGAACTGCAATTGAACCGCTACCAGGTACTAATGTATCACTAATAGTAAATGTAGCAGTATCAGTACCAGCAAGAGTAGAAGTTGTACAGTCTTCATACTTAGTATGTAAACGTCCTTGTTCTGCCCACTTGATAAGGTCTGAGTTAGAAGGCATCTCTGCTCCAACCATTCGTAAAAATCCAGATAAGGTACGGTTACCATATCTCTCAAACTCTTTCTCATAAGTATCAGGAAGATACTGATTTAAGAAATCAAAGTTTGTAATGTAATTTGTGGACAATGCCACCTGTTCCGCTGACGGTTGTAACGCAACACCACCAGCAATTAAAGATCCAGCCATTTTTTAAATTTTTAAACTGTTAATAATTATTTTTTACTACTTCTGATCCGTAGGCCTTTACCTGATGTATCACCTACTGATCGTATTTTTGTTCCTTGAGTATTTACTGATTGCGGTGTAGAACGCATATCCATGTCTATATTTTTAGAAACACGAGCAGATTTCTCTACTGCATCAGCTTTGCCTTGTTCGTAAAAGAACTTAGCATACTTGTCAGGATTCATTGCCATAGATAAAGCTCTGTGATATCCGACAGCATCATTCATCAAACCACTCTCATCTAAAAATTTCGAAATAAAGTTCGACACATCTAATTGAGAGTTCTTTAATTCATTTCTGTCCGAGGGGCTGTAGTAAACTTGGCTGTCATTAATGTTGAACTCAAAACCTTTGAACTCGTCACCAAAAACTTCCTCAGTCTTCTTCCTAAACCAATCAGCCTTTCGGCTAACCTCTTCTTGATACGTCTTCGATTCATCTATGTATTTCTTGTAAGCATTAAACTCTTTAGATGATTCAGGAGATCCTGGTAAGCCATTAGACTCTAACGGCACAGAGTATTTCTCCTTTAACTCCTCTAAATGTTTTTTAGCTTTTGCAAGCTCCTTCTTTTTAGCTATCTGTTTTTTCTTGATGTCAGACTCATCATCTAAGTCCTCATCATATCCAAACTTGTCTTTAATAATATACTTGATCTCTTCAGAGTCAAGGTCAGACTCTACATCAGCATAGTATCTAGCTAAAATATCTTCTGGGCTAAGTTCCTCAATGTTTTCATTATACTTAATAAAATCATTTATCCCACGCCCAGTTTCTTTTTTAAACTTTAAGTAAGTAGCAACGTCCTCTGGAAGATCTTCCTTTGGTTCATTTGAAAATATATCTTCAAACGAATTAATCTCCTTACCATATTTATTTCTAACAAACGAAAGAACGTCTTCCTCTTTTAACTCTGAGGATTGAGTTTGTGCTTCATTATTAGAAGCCTCCGTTAATTGTTCATTACTGTTGACATCAACTTCGCCATCAATTGTTTCTGGTCTAGTGTTAATCTCTTGACTCTGAACATTGTTTTGCTCTGCCTTATCTAGTAATTCTTGTTCAACTTCTTGAACAGATTTTTCTTCACTTCCTTCTACTGCTCTTACTTTTATTTCCATTTTATTTAATTTTAATTGTTTACAAAATTAATATTTATTTTTTTAATAGTATTAAGCTATTATCTAGGTTCAAATTCTGCTAAGTCAAACCCATCCAGACTATCCTCATTAGACTCAAAAGTTATTGGAGGTAAATCAAACTTACGCTGACTAATTAGTTTTGACTGCTGAGTATTCTGACGATCTATTCTTTTGTCTTTAGCCTTTTCTTTTAACATCTCTCTCTCGGTCTTAGATTTAACGTCTATTTTTCTAAGCTGCATATTAAGATCAAACTCTTGTTGCATAAGTGCTAGTTTTAGATTTGCCTCTTGTTGCATCTTCTTAGACTCAAGCTGAATCTCAGCCTGCTTTATTTGAATCTTAGATTGGGTCTCCATCTGAATCTTTTGCATTGCAGTTTGAGCCGCCATTTGTTGAGATTGCATTTGCCCTTGTTGTTGAGCTTGCTGTTTCTGCATCTCGTATTGTTGATCCTTCTCTACCTTTTGCTTTCTTTTAACTTTTAAAAGTTGGTTAGCAAGTTTTATATTTTTAATCTCTCTTATGTCTATTGCGTCTTCAAGATTTATATCCCCTCTCTGTAGAGCTATCTGTATGTTTTGCTCAAGCATTCTCTTCTCTTCCTCGTCTGGAGCAATTTCTATAAATATTCCGAAGTCGAATAAATATAAGTCTTTTATCTTCTCAATCACAGACATATTGTGTTTACCAATCTGCATAGCAAACTCATCCTTAAATTCTGAATATTCTAATACATCAGATATTCTTGAAGAAAGACCTTCTGCTATTGTTCTTGTTATAAATAAAGAACCTTGAAGTATATGTCTTGTTGCTGTGTTTGAATTTAACGCAGCTAATTTTTGTAAACCAACCAATGAATCAGGGTCTGGCATTGAACCATCTCTAGCTTCGTTTAACCCAGTTGCAGTTCTTATCAAGTTAAGATAATGGTTGTATGCATTTATCAATGACATCATCTTAGCGTTTCCTGAACTACTGTTTAGTTCTTGAATTGGAACCCTAGCATTGTTGAAGTCACCATCTTGGGTATAACTTCTACCTATAACACTACCAGTTTGGAAATACAATCTTAACGCATCCTCTGGATTGTACGCTGCTCCAGTTCCAAGGTCAACCTCGTTTAATCCATCAGCATCTATAAAAACACCATCTGGTACAATACGAGAAATAACTTGCTGTAGCTTTAAGTGCGTCATCTGTATAAGGTCAGCAAACGGAATCATTCTTTCTACTAACGACTCTATACGACCCTTATACATACGTGGAGCCACAGCCGCATAGTTACACATTACATTTTGTGTAGCAGATTTAGGTCGAACCATGTTCTTGGCCATCTCCCACTTAAGGATAATGTTTGTACCCATAACCATCACTCCCTCATACCAAACATCAATCTTCTTAGATATCTTCTTGAAGTTGTTTGACTCCATCATATCATCTGGTGGATTGAACTCGTCATCCTTCTCTATAACCTTTGACCCACCACCTTCGCTAATCTTTTTCTTATATACAAATGATTTTGTTGTCTTATATGAGAAGTATAGTAAAGTACAAGTGTCTCTGTTAAATAGATCGTTCTCGTTAACATACGGCACATTATATGTGTCATACCAACTCTGACTGTACTGACTTATTTCTTCTAACTCCTCATCAGTAATGTCTGGTTTAATTTTAACTACATCTGTTATAGGCTGAGTTTTTACCTCTCCCCAATAAAATACATCTTTAAAGTAAGGATCCTCTGTATAACTATGAACAACATATGCTGGGTCTACATAGTCAATCTGTATTCCGTTGCCTTTCAAGAATTGATGTTTAGCAATTCCAATACCTAATACGGTAATATCATAATCAACTCTCTTTCTTAAATCATCAAAATGGTTCTCAGCAAATATTGTGGATATAGACACCTCCTCAGCTATTTCTATCTCTGGCTTATAGTTAAGCTCCATATATAGGTTAAGCTCGGAATCATCTTTTGGTAACTCGTCTGGGTTATTAATAAATGTCTTAATACCAAAATCTTTTTGTATCTGTTCTAGGATTGGTTTGGCAACCATTTGACCTTGAATGACATCTTTAAACTTTTCCTTTTCTCTTAATGATAAAGCATCTTGTGCATAAGCTTTAACTTCAAAAAGTCTGTCAGACATTCCGTTAACAACAATATCAACAAATTTAGGTATAATAGCGATAGGTGTCCAGTCAAGGTTTAAATATGATAAGTCTCCGTCTACAGCTAATTCATTTTTATACTTACCAATTGGCTGCTCCGCTCTAGCATATAGTCTTCTCCTATTGAATTCGTTCCATCTATCGTAATACCTACAACTTGTTCCATCCTTTCTAAACCACTCATACTGAATGGCTCTTCCTATTTGTAAACCAAAATCATTTGTCGCTTTCTCCTTGTCTGTGACAAACTGATTAGGGAATCCTAAATATGGTATATCTATCTTTAATTCTTCTTTCATCTTAATATTTCGCTAAGTGATCCAGAGTTGTTATATCTTGCAAAGTTAATCTTTATTTTTGAATTAACTTTTTTAGTGTTATACTTGTTCTTTTGATTGGCCATAATCGCTAGCCCAGAACTAATAGATGCGTCAAACTTTGTTCTATTGTTTATATCAAACTTTGCCCAATCCTCAAGTGTTCTTGTGAATAGCATACTACCAACCTCATCAGATGGCCTATACGTTCCCTCAAGATCAATACCAACGTACTTCTCAATATAAGACTCAATAGCTGATGCGTGAGCCTGTTTTACAGCTTCACTGGAGTTGGGTATACCCCCAAGCTCTTTCTCTGTCTTAGAGAGGTTGTTATACTCCTTATCTGGTCTATTCATGCTGAAGCCTCTATACCCTCTACTCTTCAAATGATAAAGAAGTCTTGGTTTATTGTTCTCTGCAAGAATAGGCATACCGTAAAACACAAGGGCCATAAGTACTTCCTCAAAAAATATTTCTGCCGTTTGCGGTCTAGCTATGTACTGCAAAAAGAATTCATTACTCGGTGCTTCATCCATGTTATACTTTGTCATACCATGTAACGCACCGTTCGATCCTCCACCGCCAACAGTTCCACTAATATCATAACTGTCACAACCAAATGATCCTATGTGTTCATTGCCAGGATACTTCAACCCGTTCCTAGTTATGACATTGTTTTGAAGATGAGAAGGTGGCATCCAAGAAACCAAAAACCTACCCCTTTCATTTGGAGTCCATATAACCTGTGAGTCCTCAACTCCATCTTTCCAATGGAAAGAGCCTCTTGTTAAAACGTGTTTCTCAATCAGTGATGTGTTATAATCTATTTGCTGATATATCTTTGTTAAGTTGAATATAGAGTCTTTGCTCTCATCTCTAAAAGCGTGAGATTCATTTCTTGGGAACTGTCTGTAAAATTCATTAAGAGCATCAGCATCTCCCTTCAAAGAGTCAACCTCAGCTTGCCAATAATCTATAGCTCCATTTGTTATCTTTGATCCATCTACCCCAATGATTGGCTTGTCTGGGGATGTTAACACAGGCATACCATACATATCAATAAAGCCCTCCATGTTAAACTCCATTGGAATAAATAAAGAGTACATACCACTCTTTGTTTGTCCATTCTTATTTCTGTCTTTTGGATTAGAGTCGTAGTAAAGTTTCTTGTACTCATCTCCACCCTTAGATAAAGCATTTGATGTGGAACCCATCATACACTTTCCAATAATCTTACTACCTAATCTAAGACAAGTCTTTGTTACTCTCCAGTTATTTAATATGTTGCTTGGCTTTGTCCACTTGCCGCTTTCGTCATGAACAAGAAGCAATAACTTCTCTCCATCATAAGAGTTGTCATCAGTGTTTTTCCAATCTATAGTAGTGTCAAGACCTTCAATATCTTCGCTACTTACAATTGACATATTCTTCTTTGTGATTTTTGACGCAGGAACCCTGAACGCAAGCTCAGTCTTTGGCTTATCCATACCGTCTTGTATGGGTTTAAAAAAGAATGGTAACTTGTTAGCAATTGGTACAACCTTGTTTGTAAACATTTTCTTAGCATCTGGCCCAGTCTTTGAAAGTATCCCTACCCTAGAATCCTTTGCTAATGTTCCAATATTCACACACTCAGAAGATCCCATAAAAGAAAATCCAGAACGTCTAATCTTTAAATATATCATACCAAAAGATCTATCATCAGCTTTACAAGCCTCCCAATATATGTATAGTATTCTGTTAGCTTCCCTAAAGTCTGGATACCCAACATCTATTGATGACCAATTTAAGTACATATAATGTGCCCCAGTTATGTAAGTTGGAACACCGCTATTCATAAACCAATATCCAAACTCCCTGTTGTCAAACTCTCCCTCTATATAATCTACCCACTTACTCTTGAAGTCTGATGGCATATCATTCCATTGGAATATTGATTTTATCTTTTCTAAATCTTTTGGTATGTCATTTCTTTCCCAATACTGATCTGACTTAATAGGACTTCTCTTATATACAGACTTAGGCTCTTTTGGAATTGCTATATATAGTCCATTTATATTATAGATATCACCAATGGTTCCATCCCTAGATATTACAACTACATCATACTTATCATTATAGCCATACTCCCAACTCTTAGATGCGTTCTTTCTTTTTAAAACATCACTAGGAATTAAGTCTTTTACTACAACGTAAAGATTATTTTTTTGCTCTTCTTTCTGCAAATCCACTTGAGCTCTTATTATTATTATCAATAGAGTCCATAGACTCTTCTTCGGCATCCATTCTGCTAAGTATCTCTAACGCATCAAACAAGGCCAACTTCTTTGTTGCCGCTGCGTTCTTTAATCTGTCAGCAGCCAAATCATCCTCTGGGTCTTGCTTTATAATTTTCTCCTCTGCAACTTTTATTAATTGTTCTACAGCTTTTCTACCAGCGGCAATTATCTTCCTTTTTAAATCGTTAGAGTCTTCCATTTAATTTGATTGTTATGTGCTTATCAAACATTCTATAAAGCTTCTCCCCTTCAACATCAAACTCATACTCTGTACCAGGAGTAAATCCAACTACATCACCATTGTTTATCCCAATGCTTCTAAGCCTATCGTTAGAATACACCATTGTTCCAGTCAATGGTTTTTCAGAAATATTCTCATATATATAACCTTGCTCATAATCAATTGGTTTTACAAAACAAAAGTTATTACAAGAGTTCCATACACCATCACGCTTATACATATAGTATTGGCCTTCTTCTATAAAGAATAGATCATCCATAAAGTAACTCCTACCGCTTCTTTCAACACCCTTAATGTCATTATAAAACTTAAACACATTATGGTGAACAAGAAGAGTGTCTCCCTTCATGATAGGCCCATCATAAATAATTGGTAGTTCGACTACCTCAGCAAGACGATTCGAAACTCTATGATCTTCCTTTGATGAGCTTATTATAAACTCAATACCTCCAAAATCTTTTGTATTAGAATATCTCTTGCCACCTATAGGTTTAACTATAAAGTTATATGGCGATTTCATATTTAATTATGAACCACAACCAATGCACTCAACATAAGAGTCTGAAGGTCTGATCCCATTTAATTTCATTTCAATATTATGTATTTTATCAGCTATCTCAATAGCCTCTGAAAAGTCTGTGCATTCACTACGTTTTAATTTCAACGCATCTAACTCCTTAATCAATTTATCTCTTTCTTCTTTAAGCATATTAAAAATTAATATTATACTCAATGGATATAGGCATAGTGTGACTAAACTGCTTCCAAAGTAAAACCTCTGAGTTTTCGTTCTCTATCCATATCTTTATATTATTGGTAGAACTATCAAGTAGTATTAAATGAATTGTATGCGATTCATTAAGAACTGGTTGTCCAACTATATAGTGCATAGAAGACTTATAATCAACACCTATTGAAACCTTACGTATATCCATTTAATTAATTTTTAGCTATGCTATTTTCCAAATACTTAAAGTTGTAGATGGAGCATCATCCCAAGAACTTAATGTAGATATAGGGTATACTCCTCCAGCATCAACCCCAGAACTATCTCTTAAAATCTCAAAAGTTAGAACTGTTCCTGGGGATGTTATAACTAATGGGAACGTTAAGATCTCAGGTGACGTCAATCCAGGAGTATCTAATAAAACAGCCCCAACACTTCCAAACTGAACACCATCAAGTAATCCTCTAAACAAGAATACGGCAACACCACCTGATGAACCTGTTCTTGATACAGATCCTGTAGCGTTTACAAAGTATGTTCCAACCTCATTAAATGTGATATCTCCTGCGTTAGATGTCATTACAGGGTCAGAAATTGTTCCAACAGCTGAACCAAAGCTAATTTGTTTTACAGTGTCTAGACCAGAAGGCTCTTGAGGATTTGGAGATGACGTCTGAATTACTAATTCAGGCGACAAAGAAAAAGAAGGTGTTGGAATCCATAATGGCAATCCTGTAGGTGTAGATCCAAGAACTTTTGTTCCATCATTTAATGCGTCTGATGAATCTGTTAAAACCCCATGCACACGAAGGTCAGTACTAACAATTAAGTTTGTAATATCACAAAAACTTGTTTCAGTTGATATAGTGAATGGAGTAGTAGATGTATTACCAATATCTAATACTTCTTGAAGACCATTAGCTTCTCCCAAAGATAATATATCTGAAATAGTATAATTCTTTGTTATGTTATTATCATTAACATCTGTACCTATAACTTTGTCATTAAGTGAAGGTGTTCCATCTATTGCATATGTACTTATCTTTGCCATTGCGGTTTATTTTTTCTTTGTCAACTCTCCTGTTTGCATATTAATTACTGAGTCCTCTCCGTACTTAGTAATTAGTTTTTTTTCAATCTCACTAAATTGTCTTTTAATAACATCAATCTTATTAATCAATTCAGCCTTGGTTAATTCTAAGTCACCAATTGATAATCTTGTTTTTGAAAACTCAGTGTTTAATGCTTGTAAGTTTTCTAATTCACTCTTTGTAATCTTTTTCATTTAATTATTTTTTTACAAATATAAGATAAAAATCTAAATATCTTTATATTCTGTTTTAGCATCAAATGATGGACACGCTTTTTTAACGTTTGGAAAATCTCTGTGGCCTTGAACAATAGCATTATTGAAAACAAATTTCAAAACTTTAACAACCTTAATTAATGATTTTTTTTGTTCATCTGTTCTGTTGTCTTCAGGGTTACCGCTTTCATCTATACCCCCCTCATAACATATACCAATGCTATTCTTGTTGTACCCACTAACGTGTGCACCAACAACACTTAAATCTCTACCCTTATGAATCTTACCGTCTCTTGTAATGTAGTAATGATAACCAATGTCTGACCAGCCTCTATCTAAGTGCCACTTGCGAACTCGCTCAATTGGAACATCCATTGACGGCTTTGTTGCCGCACAATGAATCACTATGTAGTCTATGTCTCTCATCTTACATTTTTTCTGTGTGAATGTTTTCCAAACTCTCTTAGCGCAAAGTAACCTCCATATACGGTTGGTATAACAACTATTAAAAGACTTGTGTACTCTTGTGGAAGGTGTATACCGCAATACCCCGTTACGAAGTATGACAGTAATAATAAACTTATAAAGTGAAGTGTTAATGGCCTTGCACTTTTAGATAGCTTGCTGTCGCTAGACACATCAGCAACCCAACGAGCTGTTAGGTTTTCTTCGACAACTCTAAGCTCTTCAAGCTCTGACTTTATTATGTCTGCGGCTATAGCCTTCTGATCATCAGTGAGCTCAGGATCATCCATTAGGCTCTCTCCAATGTTCTCTATTATCTTGCTTGCAAATGGAATGTTTGTTGACTCGCCTACAGTATCTAATATTCTACCTAATGCATCTCTACCGTTATCATTAAGCCATTTCTTTAGTTTACCTTTCATTTTATTTTTACTAAATTATGTATCTCTTTGATGATTCTGATTTCCATTTGACTAATCTCCTCTTTCAACATATTTATTGAATCAGACTGCTTATCCTTATTTTTGTCAAACAGTTCCCTTAAGATTAGTAGTTCATGCTTCACATTATATATATCCATATTTAACAAGTCAACCTTAGACTTTAATCTATACCAAACACTAAGAGCACTAACAACTCCAGAGACTATAGCTATAAACATATATAGCGAAACATTTAAACTTTCTAAATCCATGTCTTATAATATTACAGGTTCATCAACAACTATATCGCTTAAAGAAATGTTAGCATACTCAATTGGCTCCCAAGTAAACAAGTTAGGATTAGTATTAATGTAGTTGTCGTTACAATAGTATCCACCATCATATGTCATGAAATATGAGAAAACATTTCTGTCATTTATACTGCCATCATTCGCTAACGCAAATTCTTTTGTTAATATTATAGCCCTTATCATCTTCCTAAAAATGATTGAAATGTATTATTTATCGTGTTAAGACTTGATACTTCTGTAGGTGTTAAACCTGATGAAGCAAAAGCGAACTTGTGATTACCTGCAACAGCATCAATAACACCTCCATAGTTATTCCATGCGCCTATAAATAAAGGATAAGTTGTTGGTATAAGCCCACTTGATGATGTTGTAACTGACTCCTCTACCGCATCATTATACAACCTTGATATAAGTGGCTCGTATTGAGAAATTACAATAAAGGAATCACTTACAGATGATAACGCTGGAGAAACAGTTAATCCAGCTGTTGTAGTATATCCAAGAAGTGTAGATAATCTATATCTAATAACAGCAGCTATGTTGGTAGCGTCTCTAGAACCCATTATTATCTTACTGTTTGATGAGTTCGTGTCAACACCAATAGCCCAATCTTCTGAAGACGGAACCTCACTTCTAAAAGAATTATTTAATGAAGCGTATTGATTCGCTCCATTTGTAATCATTCCTAGGTTTGAATGTGTTGGAGATCCAAAGTATAATAATGTGCTAGTAGCATTAACCGCATTTATTGCATGAGTATCTGCTGTTCCACCGAAGAATGGATAGTCGTGTACTAATTTAGTAAATATTCCTGCACTCTTAAGATTCGTAACCCTACTATCTATAGCGGATTTTGTATCGTCAAGAGTTTGACCATATAAGGTTATAGTATTAATATCACCACCATTAGCTAAAGTTACAGCATTATAGTATGCCTCCGCTTCAGGATTAACCCATACAAAACCTTTAGTCCCTAAAGTATTCTCAGAGCATATTGAGTTTGATATTGATATTGATAAGGACATACTACCAAAGAGCAATTATATCTGAAGCTGTGCTCGTAGCAAATACCCTTAATACTTGAAGTGGAATAAACTGACCACTGTTTACATTGGCAAGAGTAACTAAGTCACCACCAACAGTTTCAACATCCAAGTTCCCTCCTGTACCAACATATAGTACACACCCATTGTTCTTACCTTCTCCTCCAGCAGCCTCACTAGGTGTTGGGATTATTCCTGTTCCTGGGGTTACGGTTACCGCCCTGTACCCTTGTAATTTTTCGTATGCCATTTCTTTTTTTTAAAAGTTCAACAAAGTTAATTATTTTTTTTATATGGGAAGCTTTTATTGAGAGCGTCTCTTCTCGCTTTACACCCACAATCCTTACCAGTTATTTTAGATACAGTATCTACAACAGCCTTAACACCAGTAGCCTTTGTTATCTTCTCAATTGTATCGCCTAGACCCTTTGACTCCATACTATTTAGATAAATCAAATAATAAATGCATAACAAGTCTGTTCCACTTGATCTTCATCTTAAACCATGTTGCCTGAATCCATAGGCCCCATCTTACTAATAATCTTCCCATTTTTTTATGTATTAATATTTACCACGCCTGTTTTTTGGTGATGACTGTGTAGACCCACCTGGGCCAGCCCATAAGTCTTTACAGGCCCAATATCTTGCACTTAACTTATCGTTCGCTGTGTCACACTTATGCCTTGCCCTAAATGACTTGCGAGCAGCCTTTGAGTAGTTGTGTCCATAGCCTTTAGCTCCATAATGAATCAACTTCTCCTCATCACCTGAACAAGCCTTAACCATCTTCTTCTTGCCAGGCCTGTCAGACTTCATTGGCTTATTGCAACTCATCTTGGTCTTACTTGCCATAACTCTTTGTGTCTTTCTTTTCAGACTCAGTCTTCTTAGTGCTATACATTGGTTTGTAACTACCCTTGCACTTCATCTTAGTTTTTGTCGCCATTGTTTTATATATTTGCAACAAATATAATAATTTTAAATCAAATGAAAGTAAAAAAGGTAATGACCAAGGTGTATCGTAGGAAGGAGCCAACCAATGACTACATGAAGTATTGGAGAATTATACGATACTGGGCAAAGGATCGCTATGGGTTCACATATGGGGAACTAGATGTAATGTTCTTCTTGTACAGCGAGGGCCTATTTTCAAGAGCGCAGTTTGACGAGTTTAACCAGCTGACAGGGTTTAACCATGTCGTGTTCGAAAAACTAAGAAAGGATGGCTGGATCGCAAAGTGGAGAAACCAATATAAGAACGAAGGAGCTCTCTATGAGGTCTCATTCAAAGGTAAGCGTGCCATAACAAATATATACGACAAGCTCAACGGGAAAGAGTTCTCAGAGAGAGTACCTATGTTCAATCAAAGCCCTTCCTATAATGACAAGCTATACAGGAAGTATATCAAGAAGATAAACAACTCTATTCGACAACAACAACGTCTCTCTCAAGAATGATCGTGTAGTCCTTCCCGTCAATCATCATTGTGTGGCCTGAGTGTGCGTCATAATAAATAGTGTCGCCAGACTTTAGAGTGGACACATCTGTGCCTGGATTAACAACAACACCCTTCTTATATCGGATGTGGTCAGTCATGCTACCAGTCAGTGTCAGACCCATATCAGTCTTTATCTCTTCGTTTACTTTGTTTATTACAATGTATTTACCTATCGCCTTCATATTACTTCGTTTCGTAGCTTCTAGCCATTGTTAATATAGCGTCCGTACTTAAAATGGTTGTGGACACACTCACCGCATTCTTTAATGCATTCTTAGTAACCTTTAACGGATCAATGACCCCAAGCTTAATTAAGTTACCACGCTCTAACGTCTTAACATTTAACCCATAGTTAAAGTCGCAAGTAAATGAATCCCAAGATATGTCGTCCATAACAGAGGAGATCTCATTGCTGTCAAGCCCAGAGTTTATTAGTATCTGATTGAATGGAGCCATGATCCCTGCTGATAGTATACTGGCAGACACAACGTCATCAATGTTCTCTGAACTCAAGTACGTTGAGAGTATACGTGAGGCGCATCTCAGTAGCGGAACTCCACCACCACCGATAATGCCCTCATCTAGTGCAGACCTTACCGCACAAATAGAGTCCTCTATCCTGTCATAAAGCTCCTTCTGCTCAACGTCAGAGTTGCCGCCTGCGTATATAACACCAACGCCTCCGTTAAGAGTGGCTATACGCTCATTGATAAAGTCCCTATCCTTCTTACTCTTTGTTATCTTAATCTGCTCATTCAAGTCACTAACCCTTCTGATCACATCACTCATGTTACTCTCGCCTCTAATAATAATACTAGAGTCTCGACCAATGATAACTCGACTGGCGTGACCAAGGTCAGCCATGGTGATCATACTCAGGTCGTCACCAACTCCCTCTTGGAAATACTTACCACCCAAGGCCAAGGCAATGTCTGACATCATCTCATGCATCCTGTATCCAAACTGAGGTGGCTGTACGTTGCAGAAACTTAACCCGTTCTTTACAACATTCGCAGCCAAAGTGTTGACAGCCTTCTCAGATAAGTTCCCAATGATCAACAGCTTGTGACGCTTTGATACAATCTCCCTTAACACACCCTCAATCTGATCTGGCCTGTCTATCAAGTGGTCAGTCATCAAGACATAAACATCATCCATAATGCACTCGTCATTCTTGTGGTCATTAACAAATAACCCACTCGTGTAACCCCTCTTGAACTTGATCCCGTTGGTAACATCAATGTAGGTCGAATCACTCTGCGAGTTCTCTACCGTAACAACACCATCCTTGCCAACCAGCTTGTATGCCTTAGTGATCAAGTCACCAATCTCTTGGTCGTTGTTCGCAGAGATCGTTGCAACGTCCTTCATGTTGCGACTCGTTAATTTTATACTGTTCTTTGATAACTCAGCAATGACCTCGTCAGTCATCTTACTTATCTTACGAAGAACCTCAGTCTTGTTGATGTCATTGTTGTTAGACATCTTCTTGATCCCAGTCTTGCACAATGCCTCTGCAATTACGATAGATGTGGTCGTGCCATCTCCTGCTATTGTCGCTGTGTTGTCAGCAGCGTCTCGCATCATCTGAACCGCCAAGTTCTCAACTGGGTCTAATAAATGTACACTCTTAGCAACCGTCACACCATCCTTGGTAATAGTGATGCCCCTTAAATGTTCTGGTGACTCTATCAAGACAGTCTGACCATTTGGCCCTAACGTGCTCTTGACAGCCTTTGAAATTTTTGATATGCCAGAGATTAACTTGTCTCTGCCCTGTTCGCCAAAGAATAGATCCCTTGGACTGTATCCCATTTTATTCATACGCATTAAATTAATTTCTGCAAATATAATAATTTAAAATATAGTGTACCAAGAAAACCAACTTTTTTCTTCTATATTTATATATATATTTATATAGGATATATTATTTTTTTTTTCTTCAAAAATCAATAAAAAGTTGGTACAGTTGGTACAGAGTTGATTACCAGATATTTACGTGGTACAAAGTTGGTACAAAGTTGGTACAGGTTGGTAACATATAACAAAAAAAATGGGAGGTCACCCTCCCAATCTATAAATTAAAACAAATTACTTGTCGTTTGGATACATCATCTTCTCAATCTGATCCGCCATTATCTTGGCGTCTACAATCATTGAAACCTTTTCTGCTCGCTTCTTGGCCTTGTTAGCCTTACCCATTTCATACAAACCAATCATTGGCTCGTTGTACTTTTTCATTTTCATAATTAAACCTTTTGAAAGTAAATACTTATTAACCCTAAATGTATCGTAAAGACTTTTACCTCACTACAGAACTCAAAGCCTAAAACGAAACCAGTGCCTATCCCGTTTGATATTGTTATAACCATATGCAAATATAATATTTTTTTAGATATATGTAGTGTTTGGGTAATACATACAAACTGCGCCAGCCAGCCGAAAGGGAAACGAATTTTTTTTTCGAGGTGGGGGGTACCTTTTTGCTCCTTACCTAGAAAACTTTTGGCGTTTTTATTTGTTATGCGCGCATAGTATTAACCTGCTGCCTGTCTCCATGGTCACACGTTTTGCGCTAGTGGTATCATGCTATAAATTTAGATCTTTACCTACCACTCCCCCCCATAATTCTCCAGGATAACGCACAGATTAAACAAATTTTTTCTTTTAATATACAAATACTTTGCGTTATATCACCCCACAAAAAACCGATCCTAAACAAATCGAGTAAAAAAAAGTTATGCATGCATAATAAATTTATCGTGAAAATGTGTTTTACTGTGGAAAACGCAAAAAAAACTTAAAAAAATATCTCATTGATTATCAACGAGTTACAAATTATTTTGAAAAATACTTGTGTAAAAGTTTGGTAAAACGAAACATTGTCCTTATATTTGGATCGTCGAATGAAACAAACGAGTTTCAGACAATATACTAAAAAAGTCATCTTGCGTATGTAACGGTAAAAACTTCACTACGTATCTGCAGGAGGCTCCTAAGAACAGACAACTTGCGAAGGCAAGGCGAAACAGGCACACTAGGATAAAAGAAGTAGTTAGACATTGAAATATTGAAAGACGTTAAACAATAATAAACGCGGAACGTCAACCGTAGGCTATCAAAACGAGCGAAAGCTACGGAGTAAAAAAAATAGTCTGCTTTATGCGACGTGGACAATAAGCTAAACGCATACCCATTGAACGTTAAGACGTTATTCAGCTCGCTGCTGACAATGGGACTAACTTAAAAAAAACAAAAATGAAAACAAAACAAACAAATTTACACGTAGTATTATTATACTCTTTGCTAGGGATTATTTTATTAACAAGTATATTTTTAGCATAATGAAGGATATTAAAATACTGGCTCTTCAAAAGAAAATTGAAGAGTTGAAAAACGAAATTGAGAAGTTAAATAATTTAATTAAAAACAAATAAAAATGAGAACTTTAAAAAGAACAGAGATGACACAAAAAGAATTAAGATTAATTTGTGCAGAGTTACAAACATCCATAAATTGGGGATTGGACTCGATTACTTTGCGAATGAATGACGGCAGAAAGATACATTTAATTGAATTGGAGGATCATTTGAATTATTATAGATCCGCAATAGAAACTATAACGGGATCGTTAACGAATATAGGAACAAAACTAAATAAAGGTTAACTGACGAGGATTGAATATCCGAAACGCCTTCGGGCGTCTTAATCAAAAACAAATAATATGAAACTATCAGTGATAAATTTAAGCGATACAAAAATAAAAAACAGTCTAAAATATTGGTATAATCTCGCTACATTGGAAGAGATTGACCAGGGTAAAAATTGGTATAAAGACGCTCAAAACTTCGCTGAGTATTTAAGCCAAAAATATAGTATTGATAGTTATATTTGCGCTTCTGTTATTAGTGCGCTGAGTCCGAACAATAAATGGGATCGAAACAAAATAGATGCAGAGGAAGTTATAAAAGCCCATATTAATGGACATCAAGACGTAAAGGTCTGCACATATAATTCGAATAAAAATAAAGCCTTTGCAATATTAAACGGAGAGACGATAACCGAGAAGAGCCCCAAAACTCATGCATTCGCCATGAATGTAGGTTTACTATCGAGCGAGCACATAACGATCGACAAATGGCATCTGAGGGCTTGCGTAACGAAAGAGAAGGCAGATGCTGTCGAATCATGCACTGCGGTACAGTACAGAAGGATTGAGAAAATAACATCACAATTAGCCAAGGATTTAGGGATGAAAGGATACGAACTTCAAGCGATCATATGGGTGACAATAAGAAATAATTGGAAGTAATATGGATGCACTATTAATATTTATAACCAAGTACGGAGCCACAAAAAAAGTGGTTCGTACTTTTAAAGACATGAATCATTTAAATAATTATATAAACCTAATGTGTAGTAAGTACGATTGGAATATTGACGAACTATACTATTAAAAAAACAAACATGAAAACAATAGCAGAACAATTAAATGTAAAAGAATTTCCATTTGAAATTAAGGATTCAAACGGGAATGAAATCTATTATGAAAACTCAGATGGATATTGGACAAAAAAAGAATATGATTCAAGTAATAATGAGGTTTATTTTGAAGACTCAGACGGGTTAATCAGAGACAACAGAGTCATCCCCGAATATACAATACAGGAACTTCAAAAGATGTTAGGTAAGGAATTTAAAATTGTAAAGTAATGAAAAAAGGACATTTTTTAAACATAGGTCTCAAGGTAGGCAAGGAATCTGTAACGGGGCTAAAGATTGGACAAGACGTTGATCCAAGATCAATAATAAACTTTTTATCAGAGAATGTTAAGGCATACGAAATTGTAACCGATCGAGATATAGTTGAGGAAGATACATTAGTGATTGAATTGTACAGAAAGATTGATGACATATCAATGAATATTATTATGAATATGTTTGGTCAGGAAGCGATTCCTCAGCTATCGAACGGCATTGGTAAAATGCATGGATCTAAAAAATGGGGTGAATTCAATGAGGATTATTTTACAACAATTAATTAAAGTATATTATGAAGATAGAGAATAAATATGCAGGGCTATCTGCCAAAATAAAAGACATCACTCTAAGGTTAGAGCTGACCTCTCGTGGTGGAGGTATTGAAATCGATTTACATAGGTTAGGATTTGATCATGGCGATAAGATGACTGCCTATCAAAACTATTTAGGAGGGGGAATGCTTTCATCAATTGGGAGTGACTGCAACGTAACAGACTGGAGATCTTTTGATGATCTGCTGGACATATCAGAACAATTAAAAAAATACTTTTGTTCAATATCTTCAGATGGAGATTATTATGAGATTCAAAAAAGACCTTTATCATATTACTAAAATAAAAATTATGAGATTTATAGCAACAATAAAATGGTTAGACAATGGAAACATCCAGGATGACATGATTCTGAAGATTGGAGACATAGAAGAAGATGATGATGATATTTTCTTTTACTTAGATTCTGAAAGAGAGATTGATGAATTTAAAAGAGAAGGTACTCATGATTGGATCATTCTTGATGTGATTAAAGACAATTAATTAAACTTAATATGAACTAAATAAACTAATTATGAGAAGCAAACATTATCACTACTTACTTTTAAATGAGTACGAAGATAGAGAGATGACAAAAGATGAATTGTCCTCAACGTTAAAACATTATGCTCACCTATACTTTAAAGAGCGATTAAAAAAGTTCTTTTTGTTAGGTTGGTTATAACGCTAAAGAACATAAGTAGTGCCGAGCGTAGGAGTGTCTTCTTGCGGAGACGGTAATCTTTTGAGGCATTACTTGTGTTTTAATATAAACGAAATAAAATAAAAATGAAGGAACTAATTGTAGTGTTATTACACATATTATTTTGGATATCAACTTGTTTTTTTGTGTTATCCTTACTATATTGACGAACTAAATTAAATAAAATGAAAGCAACAATAACAATGATGTTAGCCATGCATCTAAACTATGGCGTAAAGATTGAGGCATACCCATTCATTGAATTAGAAAGAGCAACAACATATTACTGCGAAGAGAGTCAATGTGATGGCGATCCTTTAACAACGGCAGACGGATCAGTGATTGATGTTGACAAATTAAAAAGAAACGAATTAAGATGGTGTGCATTGTCAAGGGATTTGATTTGGGATGAGTATAGACAAGGCATATATGATGAAGGATTCAGAGGGCTATATGAGTTCGGCGATACAATCTTTGTTTTATCTAAGAGTAATCCACAAATTTCTGGTAAATGGATAGTCCATGATGCAATGAATGAGAGGTACGTAAACTCGATTGATTTCTTGATTCATCCTGACAACAACAACCCAAAGTTAGGCGTTTGTGATGACGTGAAAATATTAAAGCCTAATTATACAGCATACAGTTCTAATTAAAAAATAAAAATATGTATACAACAGATGATTTAGAAAAGATTTTGAACTTCAAAACATGGAGTGACAAAAGGAAAATAGACGAGTTATTAATGATAGACGCAAGAATATATGCATCTCTGGGTAGCGACTCAACAAAGTCTGAGATTGATGATGCAAAGCGTAAATCAAAGAAAATATATCGGGCAATAAAAGAGGTTGACTATGATATGGGGAATTCATTTTTAGAACTAATGGACAAGTGATATGAAGGCAGAGAATTTAAAGTATATGTTGCTGAATGGAATTAAATCCATGGACTTTATCCGCATTAACTATGCGATTCGTGAGGCAAATCAACTAGTAGAGTTAAGTGAGTCTTCAAGCGAGAGGGTTCCGCACGTTATTGAGGGCATTGAGAATGTCATTAAGAAGGTAAGTAATGGCGATTACAATTCAGATGATGGCATTGCAATAATTGAGGGGCTTATATATTCAATTAAAAAAACAAATCAATGATCAAACCAATGGGAATAAAAACAGTGTATCCAAAGTGTAATGATAAACCATCATGGTTAAATTACATACCTAGCCTATCAGAGATAGATAAGTTTTGGAACAACATAGATTGGAGTTTAATAACTTTTTTTTATAAATAATGGAGACAATAATAGAATTAATAGAATCAAATGCAGCGCAGGAGAACGACTTCAATCCTGACAAGGATGGTCGCCAGGTAGTAACCTGGAGTATAGGTACAATTGGGATGTACATTGTTGAGGCAGAAGTTATAAATACAATTGACATGGTTGAGGTTGGCACTCACTCAAATGGTCAAGGACTATCTGTTGATGCTGGAGACACTGTGATAGATGAGATTATAAGTGTTTATGATTACTTCGGTGATGAGATTGAACTTGATAAAAAAACAGAGGAATTAATATTAAATTATTTAGAGTTATGAATATAAAGATGAATGAAAAATCAGAGGTTGAGATTAGATCTAAGGCTTTAGCAAAGTCATTATATCTATTAGAGCAAGTAGATGGTATGAGTTTAGAAGATACACGAAGTAAGATGTTGAAGGCTTATACTAACTTAATCTTAGAGTATGAATCCTTATTAACACATAGAGATGAGGTTGACAACTACACTAAGGGGCAAGAAGACTTGGTGCGGTATATAAAAGATGAGGTCTTAAAGATAGAAGAAACGACTAATATTGTTGATCTTCCTTTTGATATAATCTACTTATTAAAATCTATTAAACCAAAACAAATATGAATAAGTTAATTATACAAAGATTTAATTTAAAATACAATGTAGGAAAAGTAAAGTATTTAGTTTCTTACCATGATGGAGAAAAAAAACATAAAGACGGAAGCGACTTCTTTGATATTGCTTGCTTCAAAAATAAAGTAAAACTAAATGCTTTTATAAATGAACTACTAAAACAAGGGTACTCTAATTGTGCCTAACGTTTGACGGTATGAAATCGGTTGGGCTGCGATGCTCGTACCTGTCAAAATGCCACAACACTTGAAACGGGCTGAAATGCTCGATTAACCACGGATGCCCAACTGTTTTATACCGTGTGTTAGCAAATCGGCTTTTATTAGTAATTAATTTAAAATCAATTTTACATGAACAATTTAAACGAATTATCAAAACAAATTTACGAAGGGAATAAACTTCGTGGCTTCGATGTTTCAAAAGAAAATATCGGACAAACATTAATGCTTGTAGTTTCTGAACTTGCAGAGGCATTAGAAGCTGACAGAAAAGCAAAATACGCAAACTTAGAAGTATTTGAAAACTGTATGGCTGCTGATGATATTAATGAAGGTGATATGGATTTGTATATTAAGCAATCTTTTCAGGAAACAATTAAAGATACTTTTCAGGATGAGATTGCAGATTCATTTATTCGCCTTTTTGATTTATGCGGTGGGCTTCAAATTGATATTGAAAAACATATCAAATACAAACTCGAATACAATTCTAAAAGAGAGTTCAAACATGGGAAGCGGTATTAAGCTGTTTGCTAACGCAAAGATAAATAGCGTTTCAATGCTGTTTATCGACCGTTATCGGACGTTTTAATGTCCGTTATTTAACAACCGAATAAACGCCATAGTGTAATGGCTAAGTAAGATTTATATTAAACCAAAACAAAGATGATGAAAATTAGATTGGGTGATATTGAATGTAGGTTCTCACAAAACAGATATGAGATTGTCAAGTGGTGTAAAAATAAATACTATGGAGCAGAACAGAAAATGTTAGATGATGGGTATGACAGAATAGAATATCCTAATGGTGGATTTGCATTCAAGAAAACATCATATACTATTGATGGCTCTTGTTTTAAAAATCCTGAATCATGTTATACTATTGCTTCATTAAAATATTCAGTAGGTGAAGGGTGTTGTGATTTAACAACTGTTGGCACAAGATTATTAGAATTAAACAAACAAGAGAGGAATGACTTTTTCAAGGTATATAAAATTGCTGAAAAGAATATAAGAAAAGAATACAAGAAAAATCATAATAATTAAACAAAACAAAGATGAGTAACGAAAGAAATATATCAGAAACACCTGACAAATGGGTGGTAGTAAAAATAGACAATAATCGAGATAAACCATTCTATAAAGTGTTTGCCACTTGGGCAGGAGGATATCTGGATGGTGATAGATGGAAACTAAATAGTGGAATTAAATCAGTTGAATCAGATGATGATTATTATTATTTTATTGGTCACTCAGGAAGTTGTTACAAGTGCCATAAAAAAGGATATGGTACTGCATCCTCATATGGTGAAGGAGTGTTACAGGATATGGTTGAAAAGGCTTATAAGACAAATGTAACTGTAAATGTATTGTCAGAAGATACAGAATGGGAAGAATTATTAAACCAAAACAAAGATGAGTAAATGGTTCGAAATTAATTTAGGTTGGTTCTTCATCAATGGAAGAAAGCAAGAACAATGGAATAAATATTTAAAACAAAAGTATGGAAGATAAAATAGTAAAAAAAGTAATAGATAAGTTTAAACAAAGATCCGAAGCTGGGATTAAAAAATATGGTGTAACGCTTGAAAGAAATGATTTGAGTTTTCAAGATTGGATAACTCACGCACAAGAAGAGGCTATGGATTTTATATTATATCTTGAAAAATTAAAAGAATATGAATAGAGAACAATTAAAAGAACTGGTTTGTAATGAATTAGACTCAGAGTTTATTGACATTAAAAAAGTAAGTAAGATAATATCAAGGTTTAAAAAGGATAACATTAGGAACTGTGTAGATGATTACAGTAAGATCATTATAGCTTCAGCTTATGCGTGTGATGTAACACCTGAGTTAATAAAATCAAACTCTAGGACACGAGATGCTGTAATTGCTAGATCATTTATATATGTCCACTTAAGGAATAATGGATATTCTTACCAAGCAATCGGTAAACTTTTTAGTAGGGATCACTCTACAGTTATAAGCTCTATAAATAATTTTAAATTATTAGTTGAGGTTAGAGATCCTTTATTAATTAATAGGTTAAGTAAAATCAAATCAATAATACCTAATTATGAATCGTAAAAAATTATGGAGAGAAGCGACATTAGATTTTGCAGGAATAACTCTCACTGACATATATAATGAGACTATTGAATATGTATTATCAAGATCATTTAAGATACAAAAAAATGAAGAAGATATTAGGATTTACAAATTTATTGGTTACTTTTGGTCAGAAATTAACAATGAGGAATACCAAACAATCACTGATAAGGGATGGGTTCTTGGAACAATATCTCTGAGTCTTTCAAATATATCAGATCAATTAGATACTATAGAGAATAAGATAAGGAGTGAAGTTAATAATAGGAAAAATAAAAAATATTTAATCACACTTAAGAGAAGAAGATCAGAATTGATGAACATATATTCACAACTTTTAAAACAAATAAATAAATCATGAATAAAACAAAATCAAATTATCAAACATTAAGAGATAAGGATATTTCTTTAATGATTCAAAAGAAAGGAGCCCAAAGTTATTTATCCTGGGCTTCAGCATGGGCATTATTAAAAGAGGAGTTTCCAACGGCAACACGAACCGTTTACGAAGATCCAAACACAAACCTAAACTACTTCACAGATGGCCACACTGCGTATGTAAAAGTTGGTGTAACAATAGATGACATAGAGCACATAGATTACTTACCTGTAATGGACTTTAGAAATCAAGCAATAAAACTAGAGAAGGTTACAATGTTTGATGTCAACAAGACAATACAAAGGTCTACTGCTAAGGCTATTGCTATGCATGGATTAGGGTTAACACTTTGGATTGGTGAAGACTTAATTGATTCCGCAAAGCAAAAGACTAATCAAAGGATGGAAGAGATGGCTAAAAAGATTAAGTTAAATATTGGAGACTCTAATTGGGCTAAGGCAAGTAAGTACGTAGAGGCTAATAAGGATGTAGACTTTAAAACAATAAAGTCAAATCTTGAGCAGAAGTATATTATATCAAATGATGTAGAGTTGGAAATTAAAAAGATATTGTCATGAGTATAGAATTAGATTTAAAGAAACTAAATGATGACAATGAATACTATAATGGTATAGGTAAGAACTACCTATCTAATAGCGATATATTTTATTTGCTAGGTAACAAGAGTATGTTCAGGAAAGAGCAAGAGCCAGACAAGAATTTATTAATCGGAAGTCTTTTCCATCAGTTACTTCTTGAGCCAGAAAAGGTTGACGCATTTAATGTTGTTGATTGTGCCACAAGAAACACTAAACTATACAAAGACTTCTTGATTGAAAACAATATTGAGATGGCCTTACTTAGATCTGAGTATGATAGTACCATTGAGTTAGCATCAAGGATGAAAAAAAATATACACATATTTAATGCAATCTATGATGATGGAAATATGTTTGAGGTTCCTGCTATTGGAAACATTAAGGGGCATATGTGGAAAGGTAAGGCTGATATTGTTTGCCATGATAAACTAATAGATTTAA
>Ga0208644_1000461_pt1 | contig 34609 bp, 60 predicted proteins | sample VirMetDEL_Nov_18_FD_184517 | JGI IMG/M metagenome (GOLD analysis project Ga0208644, IMG submission 184517) | Aqueous microbial communities from the Delaware River and Bay under freshwater to marine salinity gradient to study organic matter... | ecosystem: Environmental > Aquatic > Marine >...
ATATTCCTTCTTGGCTTGGTCTTGCTGATACAGCACAGTCTCTATCAGCAGCTGGTGCAGTAACACTTACAGAGTCTATTACAAATTTGACTCTGGCTGGTACTTCTCAAGCTCTAACACTTGCAGATGGTGCACAGGGACAGATCAAGATTATTACTTGTATTGATGGTTCTGGTGCAGGTACAATGACACTAACACCAACAAACCTTGCAGGAGCTTCAACGATTGCTTGGACACAAGGTACTGATGGTCCAATCACAGCCGGCGGTTCTGGTACAGGTGCAACATGGGTTGGTATTTTTAATAACAGTAAGTGGCATACACTTGCAGCTGTTGGTGTAACTATCGCTTAATAGTTTGGAGATTATTATATTATGATTAGTGTGAAACAATTAGAAGAACGAAAAACGAAAGTTGCAGAAGATATCAAACAGATTGAAGAAGCAATAGAAACCTTGGACGCACAGAGAGTTCAGCTTCAAGCTAATCTCTATGCGCTTCAAGGTGCTTCTCAGCAAGTTGATTATTTTTTGAGTATGAATACTAAAGAGGATACCAAAGAGGAAGAAGAAGATGAGTGATGAAGAAGTAATACGATATGGTGCTGGTGGAAAACCATATGTGGGTAAAGTTGGACCTCAAAGCACAGAAGTTGAACCAACACCACAGGTAGAAGAAAAAGAAGAGGAACCAAAAGTATCTATTTCATTTGAAGAAGACGATACTCCAGTTTCCGATGATGAGTTAAAAACAAAAATTAAAGGCGGAAAGTAAAATGAAAACTTATAAACAGTTTATGTCTGAAGATGCCCCAGGTTCTAAGGTAGGAGTTTCGACTTCTATCAATCAACATGGTGGAACAGATCCATATGACATTCAGAACGCAGATGTTCTAAAACGTGTTAATGCTTTTGTTGGTTCTATTGCTGATCGAGAATATCTTATTCCCGAAAATGCAGTAGGTCAACTACGAGGCTTTATGGAAAGAATTGGTCTGACATTTGATATGCCAGAAGAACTTCCAGAGTCTGGTACAGTTAGTATGCCACTAAAACGATATGGTGGTGTTTTCGGTAAAAGTGTAGATACACCTTTTGATGAGTTTGAGCGTGAGGATGGCATTGATAAAAGTTTAAATATTCAGATAGAAAGTTTAAGGAATAATTCTTTTAAAGTATATGCTAAAATAGCATAAATGTTTGAAAAGATAACTTCGGCAAACTGGACAATGTTTGCCATGAAACATTATGATAACCCTCAGTCCGATGGTGAGGAAGAGTTTCAAGATGATCTCAAGAGATTTAAATATCTCAAAAGATTACTCAAGAAATATCACGAGGGAGGTGACTTGAAAGAAAGGCTGATACTTAATCACATTATTGTTTTGACTAATGTGTTTGGTGTAGAAGCTGCAACAACTTTATTGTTGTTTAAAATTGAACCAGAATATTGGTCGGAGTTAAAAACTTTTTTAATATATTTGAATATGATAACTTGGCATGAGCCAGCATTAATATCAATACCCTGGGATAAAGAGATATGGAACACTTTACAAAGTATATAGACGACCATCATAAACTTTTAGCTGAAGGTCGAGCTATAGATTTGTTTGTTGCTTATCGTTTCTTGCGAATTCTTACAACGCCTTGGGATGAACAAGATGCATATCAACACGGTATTATTGATGATAATGGTAAACTGTTAAGAAAAGCAAATGAACTAACGACCGAGGAGGAGAAGAAATCATTTACTCTCCTTCATCGGTTAGTTTTTAATCTTAAAAGAATACTCAATAAGATTCCTTTAGTTAGGTCTAAACTCGGAACATATGCTACGGCATTGTTTCTTCTCAAACAAAGTGTAATTACTGATGATGAAGAAGCCGATATGATTGAAACAACTTTTAAGAATTGGTTGATCGATAATGGATACGTTGATCCAGAAGAATTAGACGAAGAAGTTATCGGTATTGGTGAGAAGTTACCAAAAGGCAAATATAAACTTTCTCAAGATATATTTACAGACAAATCAGAAATACAAGGCAATAAGGGAGATGTTGTAGTTGCTTTTTCTGATGTCTCACCTACAGACGAAATATTAGGACAAAGTATTTTTAAAGTAGTTCATCAAAAATCTAAAGAAGAAATTTACGTTTCATTAGAGGACTTGGAAGATGTCTAAGGACGACAAAAATATAAATATTACAGAACCACCTAAGGATGCAACAGATTCTAAGAAGGTTCAAAGATGGCAGGTTTGGACACAGGGATCAAAAGATCCTCAAGAAACAAAGAGAAAATTTAAAAACCAAACACCAGGCCAAGTAAGAGATTATAAGCATTTCGTGGCAGCAAGACGCTTCAAAGCATTTGAACAGATAGAGTCTGTTCAGATCAAGAATGAAGATGCTCCAGTAAATTCAGTTGCTGGTGGCGGAGTTGACATGGCACCAAATGCAAAAAGTACTTCGGTGTTTATTAAACGAAGAAAAGTTGATGGTCGTTCAAAGGAGTATAGGGAAGCTGTTCGTCGAATTAAAGAACGACAAGAAAAAATTAATCAAAGAGAAGTGGAGAAAAAGTTAAGTCAGTTTGGATTGATATCAAATCCATTCATGGAGCAAAAAACAATGAGTAACAAATATCTTGAAACCAAAGAAGGAAGTTTGGAAGATGCGGTGTTTAAGGCACTAAATCCAAATAAAGACTTAGAAACTTTAAAAATGCCTGAAAAGAAAGAGGAGTTAGAGGAAAAGATTACACCCGATAATTATAATCCCGATACTCATACACAAACTGGCGCAAAACAAAAAATTAAACCATCTTTCAATACAAAAACTCATCGACTTATTGTTAAAGACGGTAAAGTAAAAGTCATTAGTCGTGCAGAGTGGGAGATGAAACGAAAAGATATGAGAAAGCAGGGTTGGGATCTTGCGGAAGATAACACGAATGATCGATCCGACGATGGTGAAGGAATGGATAAAGTTCAACCTAAAGCTCTTAAAAAGAAATTTAAAGATCGTAAAGACAAAGATATTGACAATGATGGAGATACAGATTCTTCTGATGAGTATCTACATAGTAGACGTAAAGCAATCTCAAAAGCAATGGAGTCAAGTCTATCGTTTAAGAAGTTTAGAACTGTAGATGAAGCTCATGAAGTTGGAACAGATGAGTATGCCAAGTATACAAGAGAAATGACTCCAGGAGAAGGTATCACAAATAGTGATGCTAAAAAGGCAGACGTTCTGAAAAAGAAAGAACAAAAGCAACAACAGAATCAGTTGAATGTTGATGAGAAAAAATTAACTCCTGCAGAGTTAAAGAAACGTGAAGAAGTTGCTAAAGCTATTGAACGAGATAATCCAGATATGCCAATGGATAAAAAGATGGCTATCGCTACAGCTACTGCTAAAAAGGCTGTAGAGGCTATGGATCCAGAGATGCGACGAAAGATGAAAGAACGGGAAAAAGTAACTCATCAAAGAGATATGGAAGCTTTAAAACGTCGGCACGCTGCAAAGATGGCTCGTATTACTGGTAAAGATACTGCTTCTGGTCGTATGGCGAGAGAGAATGTCGAGGAAGATTACGGTCAGAGTGGAGCTTCACAAAGTTCTCCTTTAGCTGCAATTGCAACACACGCCGCCAAAAAGGCAAAAGATAAGTTCAGAGATATTCTCAAAAAACGTGCAGATAAAACACGAGAAATGGAGAAAAAACTAAACAAGTAAATAGGAAATGATGAGAAATGAGTAAAATAATTAAACCTCTTAGTGCTCCAGTCAATTTAGTTTCTGGCGCAAATACTGTTTCTAGTGCAAGTCTCGTGGCAGTCACAAATGCACATAATGCACCAGAATCAGTTATTGTAGTAGAAACTGCTGGAGAAATCATGGTTCCTGCAGGAGCAATGGTTTTTATTGAAAAAGAACCTGCACACAATCTTACGGCCGCTGGAGGAACAGGTCCTGTTTGGGCAACTTCAATAGCATATAAGGCTTAAAATTTATACTATAAAATAATTAAATAATGAGGATTATATTATGTTTCAAGTTGTAATTATATTAGTTTTATTAATGGGAGTAGGTGGATTTGGTGCTTATAGTTGGATAACAAATCTTCAAGCAGAAAATCAAATTCTTCAAGTCAACCAAGAAAAACTTGAGGGTGCAGTTTCACAGCAGAAAAATGTTATTGAAACGCAGAAACAAGAAGCTGCAGCTATTCAGCAGGCAAATGCTGATTTACGAGATGAACAAGTCAGACTTCGTAAAGATGCAAAGAATCTTGCAGACAAACTTGGAAAACATGAGTTAGATATTCTAGCACAAAATAAACCAGGATTAGTTACCAAGATTATTAGTAAGGCATCAAATAATGAAATGAGATGTTTTGAACTTGCTACAGGTGCAGAACATACTGAGGCTGAGTTGGCAGCAACTAAAAAGTCTCAATCTAATAATGAATGTGTTGAGTTGGCAAATCCAAACTTCGGTAAGGAGAATTCGTGATGAATAAAGTGAGTAAAGTTTTAATAGCTAGTTTAGCTGTTTTGTTTATGGCTGGTTGTACTATTACACCAAAAACAAAAAAAGTAGAAGTAGTTGATGTTGCAAATGATAAACTACAACTAAATATTCCTAATCCTGCTCCGTTAGAGTTACGAGAGTTTGATTGGATTATTATAACAGAAGAAAACGCTGAGCAAATTTGGGAGTTACTGAAAAAGGAAAACGAAGGTGTAGCTCTATTTGCATTACGTCATGGAGACTATAAAAATCTTTCACTAAATATAAAAGACATTCGGTCTCAGATTGGCGAGTACGTTTTTATACTAAAAAAATACAGGGAGTATTACGAGGGTGACAAATAAAGTTTGGTCGGGCAAATTAGATTGTACTTTCCATGGCAAAATGCACTGGGAACTCAATAAAGAAATTTGGTTTCTATCTAAAGAAGCAAACACACATCACGATACTTGGAAAGAAATGGGAGTAAAAATTTCTGAACCTAGAGGTACTGATGGTTATTCTAAAGTGTATGCTCCTAAAGGATATGATACTGACCTAGCTTCTATTCCACGTTTTGGATGGGTTGCAGTTGCTCCTTGGGATGTTGCCAGACCTGCAATCATCCATGACGTACTTTATGGTGCACTTCGTGATGCACTTAAAAATAAAACTCACGATATAAAATTAGTAAACGAAATGCGAGCAGCAGCAGATCGAGTGTTCCTAGAAGGAATGCATCATGTAGAACCTGCTGTACCAATGTGGAAAGCAAAACCATGTTATTGGTCAGTTCGTCCGTTTGGTCGATTCGCAATTCGTAAAGCAGGGATGTCTCAAACATAATGGGTATCTTTGCTTGGATGCTGATTAGAACAATTCTATTCAGTATAGTTGGAAACAGTGTCTATAAGTGGTTTAGTAAAACCAAAATGGGCATATGGTTTGATAACAAAATGCAGAAGATTATGAGTACTGTGACTAAAAAAGTTGAAACCTTGGAGATTCAAGATGATAACGAAAATGGCCACAGTGCTCCTCGCCGCACTACTAAGCTTCGTAAGCCTAAACGTAAACAGTAGCGATTACGATAAAAATTATTCACTGCACGGTTCTCGTGCAAGTTTTCTCATGAACGATAGTCGGTGGATGACTCTCGGATTTTTGCATGAAGATGCAGCAAAGAACGAGATGATGAACGCTGCTCTCGCTAACGGAGATACTCACTTTTATATTTACTCTCGCAATGGGGGTGATAATGGTGGTAGTATGGATCTGAGATACATTGAACCCAAAGCAGATTGGGAAGCACAGATTCAAAAAATCATTGATCGTGGATTGAAACCTGTTATGTGGTTGACTCCTGATGATTCTCCTCAACTCATCGGTGGAATGGACACACAGAAGAATCACATGACGGAGATGGTTCGTCGATTCGATAAACAAGTAAGTGCTTATGTTGTCTGTCTGGAGTGCGATGAGTACTGGTCTGCTGAAACCGTTAATAAGTTAGTTGCTCATGTAAAGAGTCAGACAAATAAACCTGTTGCAGTTCATCTTACTTCTGGTATTGGCGGACACAAGGGTAACCTTAACTACTATAAAGGAGCTGACTATGTTTTCCTTCAATTTGGATGGGACAAAACTCCAGAACAAATGAAGGCTATGGTAAAGGAAGCAATGAAGGTAACTGGTCTTCCCGTTATCGCTTCTGAGTATGCCTTAGAAAGTCGAACTGCTGCTGCTAGAGCTTTAGGAGATGCTGCTTGTGCAGCTGGTGCTGTGGGAACTGGTAATGGTCGTAGTGTTACCTTTTGCGGAGAAGAACTTGTACCACCAAAGAAGAAAGATAAAACAGAAGAATATCTTATGATAGGTGGCGCAGTTGTTGGTGCTGCAGTGTTAGCTTATGGAGTGTATTGGTTCAATCAAAACTATGACATTAATCTTGGTTTTAATTTTAACATAACAGATGATATGCAAAGCATCGGCCTAACTAAAGATTTTAATTTGTTTGAAAAGAATGATACATCATTAAATTTCGGAATAGAATTAGGACAAACTTTTTCCGAAGAAAAGAACTATAGTCAAGTTTTGTTTACGTTAAAGGGTACTTTTTAGATAAATAATTCTGTGAAAAATATATTTACCGAACACCCAGAAAGTGTTGGGGAGACATATCTAACGCATATGATTAGTGCTTTGAGATATGCGCTCACGTTTTTAGTTTTATTTTTTATTGTTTTTATCCATGCGGTATTGCCTTTTTTCTTTATGAATACAGCGAGCAATGTTGTGAATGAGCTGAATAGACATATGAGGGGGAAAAAAGGAGATGAATAGTGCATGGATCCGACTACAGATACCTTAGCTACATTTCTTGAACTAGGGTTTGCCGCAGCAGGTACACTTGCTGGCGGTTTCTTTATTGTACTTTTATTGAAGTACATCCTAGAGTCCGTTGTGGGTCAAGTAAACTCACTACACGGAATGATATCAGCTTTAGATAATCGTGTTAAGACGATGAATAACGAGGTTGTTCGTATAGACACCTTGATAAGCACGGTCGTGGGTGTTAAACCAGATTTGGATAGAATTGCTCGTGCTGATGGCCAAAAAGATGCGAGGAAAGATTAATGAGGTGGATAGATTATTATATAGATCAAGCTCCAGATGGTAGTATAAAGATCATCGGAGAAACTCCAAACGAAGTAATGGAAAAGGGAAAATATTCATTATATAAACCAGGTGATAGATTTGTTGTTAGTGATGATGGTTGGCTTGTAAAGATACAAGACGAACAAGAGAGAAATCTATGTCACAACATTGGATGATTATGGATGAGACTGGTGGCAACTACTATAGTGTAGAATATAGTGCAGGTAGATATAGTTGCAGCTGTGCTCACTGGCAAAGTAAAAATGACAGATTTAGTTATAGACTGTCTCCTGGTCCATGTAAACATATAAATGCAGTTAGTGGTGCTAAAGTTTCTGTAAGACAAAGAAAGTATGGTCATATAGTGAGATTGAGGTAATGGAAATTGTACAGTTAGTAAATCAATATGGATTACCTATTGTTGTTGCTGGCGGTATGGGTTACTTTATATACTTTATTTGGAAATATGTAACAACAGAAATAAAACCAAAACTTGGAGAGGCCACCACAGTTTTAATCGCATTGATTGACCGCATTAGAATGTTGGATAACGATCTTATTCGTTTGGATCAAAAGTTAAATATATTCATTGAAATGGATGAAGAATTGCAAAAAAGAAAAAGAGAAGAACATGACTTTAAAGAACACAAAAACAAAACCAATTAAGTTATCTAAAAAAGATATACTGATGTCTGCAATATACGGTGCGGGCATTATGGCATTGTTTATGGGACTGATGTTTTTTGCTTTAGCACAAAGTCTAGCATCAGACCTCGTACACGAATTTAATAATCCTTCCTTTAGTGGAACAGGATATTCTACTCACGTTTTATCTATTGAACAACTGCAACATAATCGTAAACAGGACATAAAGGACGAAGAAGAAGCTGATGAAAGACAGGCTGAAAGAGATGAAGAAAATAAAACGATTAATAAGTTTATTAAAAATATAGAAAGTCGTATATATGCAAATCTTTCAAAGCAATTAGTAGATAATATGTTCAAAGAATGTGGAGAGGATGAAACTTGTGCAACTACAGGATCAGCTGACATCGAAGGATCAACAATTTATTGGTCAAAAGATGTTGACATGAATACGATTACTTTAACAATTTTAAGTATAGATGGAACAACTACAACGATGACCGTGCCAATTGGAGACTTTGGATTTTGAAAATTTTAATAACATTATTATCTTCATTATTGTTAATTGGATGTGCATCAACACCTAAAACAATTCTAAAAGGTTCTGATCCTTACACGGAATCAACTCCTGTAAGTGAACAGTTGCTAAGTGTTCCTGATTTGGATCAACCCGTAATAACAATTGCAGTTTATGAGTTTCCTGACAGAACAGGACAAAGAAAACCATCGACTAAATTTTCTCAACTATCAACAGCAGTTTCTCAAGGACCAGAAACTTATTTAATAGATGCTCTAAAATCTGTTAGCGGAGGTGATTGGTTTAAAGTTATAGAACGAAATGGATTAGATCATCTTATAAAAGAAAGACAATTGATTCGATCTACCAGAACAGAATACGATGGAGATTTAGAATCTAAAAATATTTTGAAACCTCTACTCTTTGCTGGACTCATCATTGAGGGAGGTATAGTTGGTTATGATTCAGATGTAAAATCTGGAGGAGAAGGCGCAAGATATTTTGGTATAGGAATGTACGATCAATATAGAACAGATCAGGTTACTGTATCCTTGCGTCTTGTTGCTGTTCAAACAGGTGAGATACTTTTATCAGTATCGTCAATAAAAACAATTGCAAGTTATGCAATTGGTGCAGATGTTTTTAAATTTTTAGATTTAGGAACAAAGGCTTTAGAAATAGAAGTTGGTGTAGCTAGAAATGAACCCACTAACTATGCCATCAGAACAGCAATTGAATATGCAGTTCTTCAAATGGTAGAAAAGGGAGAGGAACAGGGTTTATGGAAATATAAGAAGGAGGTAGAATGAACAGATTATTCTTAGGAATAATTATGGGATTGATGATGTCATTTGTATATGCCAATGACATTTATGTAACACAGTCTGGAGCCACATTGACTTTAGATATTAATCAAGATGGTCAAGATAACACAGTAGGTAATAGTACCACATCATCTTCAGTTGTAGGCTCAACATCTACAATTGATATAGATCAGGTTGGTAGTTCAAATATTTTAACTTTTGATGTAAACGGAGACACCTTTACAGGCACATTTGACGTAACAGGTAATAATAATGATATTGATTTTAATTGTGATAGTGCAGGAACAAATTCGTCTTGCGGCACAGCTACGGCTTCTATCACTTGGGTAGGTTCATCTAATGATATCGATATTGATGTTGGTGAAACCAATGATGCGTCTAATGCCACAATAACTATTACCGGATCCACTGGCAGTGACAGTAACGTAATTGCAGCTACTGTAGATGGAACATCGGCTGTTCTTACACTAACCGTAAATGGAGATACAAATAATTACTTAATTGATATTGACGGAGATGGTGATGTTAATGGACATACGTTTATTCATAGTCACACAGGAAGTATTGCTGATGTTGATGTAACGCAATCTGGAATATATGATGCGTATGTAAGTTTAACAACATCCGGAGACAATCACGATATTGATATAAGTCAGACAGACTAATGAAAATAATACTTATATTTTGGATAATTTTTTTATTATTTTTTGGTAGCTTTTTACATAATAATTTGTCAGCGAATGAAGGTATTGGTGATGTTATTTTGCAAGAGGGAACAAGTGTCATACAAAGAAAAGATGGAACCGAGAATACATCTGAGATTGACTTGGATGTATTCTCTTATGACACTATAAAAACAGGTAAGGGTAAGACGGCAATTCAGTTTGTTGATGACACTAGAGTAGATGTAACTCAACACAGTAAACTTGTAATCGATGAGTTTGTTTATGATCCATCAACAAAGACGGGCTCATTAACTATGAAGGCAAGTCTTGGAACAGTAAGGTATGCTTCCGGACTGATAGCAAAAAACTCAAAACAAAACGTAAAGATACAAACTCCTACCGCCACTATTGGCGTTCGTGGCACAGACTTCTCAATGACAATTGATGAGCTTGGTGGTTCAACTATTATTCTTTTACCATCATGTGATACTAACGGCAACTGTTTTGTTGGAGAGATCACAGTAGACTCTGATGTTGGACAAGTAATTCTTAATCAGGCATTTCAAGCTACATTTGTGGCCACATCTGATTCTCAGCCCATGAGGCCTGTATTGTTGGATTTAGATGAAAGTCTAATTAATAATCTTTTGATTGTTTCTCGACCAAGAGAACTAGATGAAGAATTTTCCAACGACTATTATGAAAACATTGCAGATATGTTAGACGTGGATTTTTTAGAGTTTAAAGATTTAGAAATAGATTATCTTGAAGAAGATGTTGAACAATGGACAACTGGATTAAATATAGATTTTTTAGAACAGAACTTTTTGGTTGATTTACTTAAAGTTATCAACGAACAGTTAGCACAAGTTTTGGGTGATAAAATATCAAAACAAGAAACTCAGAGAGTTGGTTCGGGAGATCCATCTAAAGTTAGAGTTGGACTTGATTCCGAAACAGGAATACTTGTAGAAAATACAGACCCATCTTGGACATGGACGAGAGAATCAGCTTCCGGAAATATTATAAGATTAGTTTTAGATCAGAAGTTTGGATATCTAATGAATATTTTACAAGGTGATTATGAGATTATAGATTACGAACTAGGAGGAATAGAAAATGCGATTGTTATTCGTCAGTCTAACTAGTTTATTTTGTTCACTTGCAACTGCCAATGATATCTATATCAATCAAATAGGTGACGATCTAATTATGACTGTTGTTCAAGACGGTTATGCAAATGAGTTTAGATTCTGTGCAACTGATACAAGCGACAGTAATTGTATTGATTTAAACGGTAATACACCCGGTTGGAGTAGAGGACACGCCAGTGATGACAGTACAGTTAATGTATCGCAAACAGGCGACGAAAACATAGTGCGTATGAGTCACGGTGCAGGCACAAATAATGGCAACAGTAGAAAAAGCACAGTAGTAATTACAGGTGATGAAAACAGTGTACAGAATAGATTGGTAAATCCCAGCAGTGGAGGCAACTGGGGAGGACACAAAGAAACTGACATTGTGATTACTGGTGATGGTAATAGAGTTATACACGACAATGATAGTTATGGCGAAGGCTGGGCTGATATTGATGTTACAGGTGATAACAATGTTGTAGATGTATATCAAAGAGCAATGGATAGCACAGCAACTGTCAATGTAACCAACGCAGGAGGTCCTGTTACTGCGACAATAAGACAACTTGGTAGTAGTTACCAAGACACAACATCATATTCTACCAGCATTACACAATATTGCACTAACGCAAACGGTTGCACAGTAACCGTAACACAAAACTAATGAAAATATTTACAAATTGGATGATGGGGTTTTTAACTCTGATATTGATTACATTTATTGGACTACAAGAACCATTCATAAAAGAAACATTAAGACTCAAAAGTTTTGATATATTATTTCAGTCAGAAGAAAAAGTTGTTTCTTCTGATATCGGCATTGTTACGATTGATGAACAATCCATAGAAAGATATGGACAGTATCCATGGAATCGTGAGATTCTTGGAAACTTAATTCACAAACTTCGTCAAGCTCAAGTTGGCATTATTGTGATGCCAATTCTCTTTTCAGAACCAGATAGATTGGGTGGCGATGATTTCTTTATGCTGTCTCTTGACCAGATGGGAGTTGTCATTGCACAAGTCGGCACAACACAAACAAATAAAAATTCTGTACCAAGAGGTGTTGCCAAAATAGGTGATCCACTTCCTTGGTTATTTGAGTGGCCAGGAATGCTTGGTCCAATTCCTCAGTTAGGTTCCATTGCAGACGGTGTTGGTGTAATTAATACTGCACCAGAGATTGATGGTGTTGTAAGACGATTGCCCTTGATTATGAGAATAGGTGAAGAAACATATCCTGCTATGGCGATTGAGACAATTCGTGTTGCTACAGGCAATCCAAGTTATCAAATTAAAGCAGGTGACTCTGGAATTATTGCAGTTCGTGTTCCAGGATATCCAATTATTAACACAGATCAACACGCAAGAATATGGTTGAGATGGAATAATGAATTTGAGACAGTATCAGCATCATCAGAAGACTTTTCTTCACTAGAAGGAAAAACAGTTGTCGTAGGAATTACGGCAGAGGGTTTGGGAAGTATCATTGGAACACCTATAGGGGAACAATACGATTGGGCGTTGACATCTTCAGCCCTTCAAACAGTCATCAATGGTACTTCACCAAAAAGATACGATATCAGTTTGTTTATCGAGTTGGTTATTTCTGTATTAGTTGGAATTATAATTGTTCTGCTTACAAGATTTACTCCCTACTGGGTTATTGGCTCAATGATGCTGTTGATTTATGGCGGAAGTGTATTTACATCACATTGGTTTTTTACAAACAAATTGATGTTAGTTGATGTCAGTTGGATTATTATTGTAACAACCATTGTTGGTATGCATAGTATCTTCAATAGATTTATTATTGAATTTAGAGAGAAACAAAAAATTAAGAAGCAGTTTGCTGGATATTGTTCTCCTACGGTTGTTCGTATGTTGCAAGAAAATCCAGATTTAATTAAACAAGGTATGAAACGAGAGATTTCTATTTGTTTCTCTGACCTTCGTGGGTTTACACCTCTTGGAGAATCTTTTGGTGACGATGTTCAAGGTCTTACAAAACTAATGAATGGTTACATGGATGCCATTACACAACCTGTATTAGATGCAGACGGAATGATTATCAAGTATATTGGAGATGCATCTATGCACGTTCATAATGCTCCTAATGATGATCCACATCACGCACGTTCAGCAGTTCAGACTGGATTGAATATGTTGGATGCAGTAACAAAATTTAATGAGAAGATTATCGCAGAGGGAAGACCACCAATTGGAATGGGCGCTGGTATTAATACGGGTCTAGGTTATCTTGGTGAGATGGGAAGTTCTACTAGACACTCTTATGACGTTCTTGGTGATGCAGTATCGACGGCTGCAAGAATTGAGAGTAAATGTAAAGAGTATGGTTGTCTATTACTTGTTGGCGAAAATACCTATGAAAAAACTGAAGAAGAATTTTTCTATCTGAAGGTTGATGATCTTGCTGTAAAAGGAAAGAGTGTTGGTATAGGTATCTATACAGTTCTAGCTACAAATGAATGGGTCTGGAAAAACACTAATTGGTATGCGGCTCAAAAAGTTCATGAGAAAATGCATCATCTCTATAAGACCCAAAGTTTTGATATTGCAATAAAGTTTTGTAATGATTTGATGAATGAGTTTGATGGTAAAATGAAAGGATACTACAAGATGTGGATTGAACGATGTGAGTATATGAAAACTCAAGATTTACCTAAAGATTGGAACGGAGTTTTTATAGCCACTACCAAATAGTTGAGTGGCCTGAAAATAAAAGGTCTGTCCAAAAAGCGTGACAAAAATTTTTGGCTGAGCCCCTTTCTTGACTTTTATATAATAATCATATATAATGATTGAATGATTCATGTTGACCTTAAATACATCAATCTCGTATCACCTTTACTAGATAAATTTCATAAAGTCAGAGATTATCTTTTTAACTTCAGGTGTCCTTATTGTGGCGACAGCCAAAAAATGAAAAATAAGGCACGAGGTTATTTCTATCGTAAAGGCGAACAGATGAATTATATGTGCCACAACTGTGGTAAGAGCACAACAGCATCTAAAGTAATTGAATATTTGGATCAAGACATTTATAAGGAATATGTGAAAGAACGATGGGTTGGTCAGAGTGAAGATGAAATAGAATATAATTTCGAAACACCAAAATTTAAAAAGAAAGATCCAAAACTAAAGGACTTAATTCCTATAAATAAATTATCAAAGGGTCATCCTGTACACCAAGTTCTAATAGATAGACAGATACCAGAAAAACATTACGATAAGTTTTTCCTATGTCATAAGTTTTACTCTTGGGCAGATATAAGTAGTAATCAGGATCATCCGAGATTAGTGATACCTTTTTATGATGAGGATGGAAATGTTTTTGCTGCCCAAGGTAGAGCATTCGGAAAAGAACAACCTAAGTATCTAACAGTCAAATTTGAAGATAAGCCAAAGATATTTGGTTTAGAACGAATTGATTGGGGCCGTCGTGTATTTGTTGTTGAGGGGCCTATAGATTCTTTGTTTTTAGATAATGCTCTTGCTGTGGCTGGCGCTGATTTTATGTATATGCCATTAGATAAAGATGGCGTAACAATTGTTTTAGATAACGAACCAAGGTCAAGAGAAATAGTAGAAAGAATGGAAAAATTAATTGAAAATGATTATTCGCTCGTGATCTGGCCTGATTATATTCTTCAAAAAGACATCAACGATATGGTTCTTGCAGGAGTTGAGAACCTATCATCAATTATAAACCAAAACACTTTTTCTGGGTTGCAGGCTCGTATGCGTCTTGCTGCTTGGAAGCGAATTTAGGAGACTACCAATGCATTTACCTACACCGTACCAGCAATATATTCACGCCAGTCGTTATGCTCGTTATCGTTATGAAGACGGTCGCCGAGAGACTTGGAATGAAACAGTCAATCGTTATTTTGACTTCTTTAAGGATCATCTTAAAGAGTATCATGATTTCGATTTGACAGAAGAAACTAGAAAAGATTTAGAAGACGGAGTTCTCAATTTAAAAGTTATGCCATCGATGCGTTGTCTTATGACAGCCGGCGAAGCTTTAAAACGAGAGAATGTTGCTGGTTATAACTGCTCATATATTGCAGTTAATAGTCTCCGAGCCTTTGATGAACTTCTTTATGTGCTGATGAATGGTACGGGTGTAGGATTTAGTGTAGAACGCCAGTATGTAACAGAACTTCCAACAATCAATGATGAGTTTCATCAAACGGATACTGTAATTATGGTATCTGATTCTAAACTTGGTTGGGCAAAGGCACTACGAGAGCTTATTCATCTACTGTCCGCAGGTCAAGTTCCTCAATGGAATCTTTCTCGTATACGACCAGCAGGTACTCCACTAAAAACATTTGGTGGTCGTGCTTCAGGTCCAGAACCTCTTGAGGATCTATTCAAGTTTTGTGTAAATGTATTCCGAGAGGCCGCAGGACGAAAACTAACATCATTAGAGTGTCACGATATCTGCTGTAAGATTGCCGAGATTGTTGTTGTTGGTGGTGTTCGACGTTCTGCCCTTATCTCACTATCAAACCTTAGTGATGATCGAATGAGACACGCTAAGGCCGGTCGCTGGTGGGAATCTAACGTTCAACGAGCACTTGCTAATAACTCTGCTTGTTATACAGAGAAACCAGACATGGGTATTTTTATGGAAGAATGGAAATCTCTATACGAATCAAAGTCTGGTGAACGAGGTATTTTTAATCGTCAGGCAGCACAACAACGAGCAGAGAAAAATGGTCGTCGTGATGGTTCTTATGAATTTGGAACCAACCCTTGCAGCGAAATTATCCTTCGTGACAGAGAATTCTGCAACTTAACCGAGGTTGTAGTTCGTGCAGAAGATACAGAAGAAACTCTTACTGAAAAAGTAAAAGTTGCAACTATTCTAGGAACATTTCAATCAACGCTAACAAACTTTCGATATTTAAATCGTAAGTGGGAAGAGAATTGTAAAGAAGAACGATTACTTGGTGTGTCTATGACAGGTATCATGGACAACGCACTAACTAATGGAAAAAAGAAAGGTATTGAAGATTTGCTTGATCGACTTCGTGCAGTTGCAGTAACTACAAATAAGGAATGGGCAAAGAAGTTAGGTATTCCTCAATCTGCCGCAGTAACTTGTGTTAAGCCTTCTGGGACGGTATCGCAATTGGTAGATAGTGCCAGTGGTATTCATGCTCGACATAATCCATATTACATTCGCACAGTTCGTGCTGACAAGAAAGATCCTTTAGCAAAGATGATGTTTGATTCTGGATTTCCTTGTGAGGATGACGTAACAAAACCAGAACATACTTGGGTATTTTCTTTTCCAATGAAGGGTCCAAAGAACGGCGTCTATCGTCGTGAGGTAGATGCAATTACTCAACTTGAACTATGGAAAATCTATCAGGATCATTGGTGTGAACATAAACCATCTGTTACCGTGTCAGTTAAAGAAGACGAATGGATGAAGGTTGGTTCTTGGGTATATGAAAACTTTGACATGATGAGTGGTGTATCTTTCCTTCCAATGTCAGATCACACATATCGTCAGGCACCATATCAGGATTGTTCTAAAGACGAGTATGAATCTTTATTGCAAAAAATGCCTAAAGATATTGATTGGAAAAAACTTGCTGAATATGAGCAAGGAGATATGACAGCTGGAAGTCAAGAACTAGCTTGTTCTGCGGGTGCTTGTGAGGTTGTTGATTTGACATCTACACCAGTGAGTGCCTAAAATGGAAGATCGTAGAGAATGGTTTGCTTGCGAGGAGTGTGATGGTGAGTTCGCCATAGAAACTGATGTTAGTATGAAAGTTTCATATTGCGTTTTCTGTGGCGAACCATTAGATGATGAAAGTTGGGAAGATGAGGACGAAATATTTGAGGAAAGTGTATGACTGAAAAGTGGCACGGCGGAAAGGGTGATCGTCCTCGCCCAATAAGTAATAGAGAACAGTTTGATGTGAATTGGAATAGAATATTTGGGAAATTAGATAATGAAGACACAATCAGCGAAAGCAAAGGGCAGGAGACTCCAACAATGGATGAGAGACCTGCTGATCGAACGTCTTGAGATACATCCAGAAGATATAGAATCTAGAAGTATGGGCGCAGGTGGGGAAGACCTCATCATGGCTCGTGCTGCTAGAGAGAAATTTCCTTTCTCTATTGAGTGCAAGAACCAAGAAAAGATGAATGTTTGGTCTGCTATGGAACAAGCAAGATCAAACTCAGGTGACTATGTTCCGCTAGTGATTATAAAGAAAAATAATGAAAAACCGTTAGCGGTTGTTGATGCAGAATTTTTTGTTAATATTATGGGAGAAATATATCATGGCAAAAAGACACGTTGATTTAGATGATACTACAACAGAAGCTGATCTCTATAGAGCAGGAACACATTTGTTTATGTCAGATGTAGATGAGATTTCTTGTAAAGAAGCTATTGAGTTTATTTTAAAACATAATATAGAGAAAAAGAAAAATAAACATTTACAATTAATGATTTGTAGTAATGGTGGAGATGTTCCTGCCGCATTTGCATTGATTGATGTAATGAAAGCATCAAAGATTCCTGTTCATACTGTAGGTCTTGGTGTGATCGCTTCATGTGGTCTTTTAATTTTTATTGCAGGAGAACCAGGTAAACGAATATTGACTCCTAACACATCTATTCTTTCTCATCAATATAGTTGGGGATCATGGGGCAAAGAACATGAACTTTTTGCTCAGGTAAAAGAGTTTGAACTTTCCACAGAGAGAATGATTAGTCACTATAAAAAATGCACAGGTCTAGATGAATCAAAAATCAGAGAACATTTACTACCACCAGAAGATCGTTGGTTGTCTGCGAAAGAAGCTAAAAAGTTAAATCTATGCGATGAGATAAAGACTGTCTACTAATAAATAGTTCATGAAATCTTTATTTCTAAAATGGTGGCTTTTTGTGTGCGTTCATATTGTGATCGTATTTACAGCATATAAGTTTAATTTTTTTCAAGAATTACTTGAAAAAGATTCTACCAAATTAAGTTTTTTTCTTCTTCTGATCTTACTTGTGGTTACTTTTTGGATAGGCAGTAAAATCTTTTTTTATACTAGAAATAAAGTAGAAAGTAAAGAAGACTCAATAAATGATCTTTCTATTTTTTGGTTTATCGGTGAGGCTTGTTTAGCTATAGGTTTAGTTGGTACGGTAACCGGATTTATTATAATGTTGGGGACAACATTTATTGGATTAGATGTTAGTAATACATCTTCTATGCAAGATGCTCTTGTAAAAATGTCTATAGGTATGTCTACAGCTCTGTATACTACATTGATTGGTTTGTTAAGTTCTCTTTCTATCAAAGTTCAAATAATAAACTTTGAAAGAGCTATACAAAAAAGTCAATGAATCGTTATTTTTCAAACACAGCATTTATAGATTTACTATTCAACATCGTTGTAGGAATAGCATTTCTTTTTATTATTGCTTTTCTTTTAATTAATCCCGTATCTAAAAAGAATGATGTCAAGTCTAAGGCAGACTATCTTATTATGCTTCATTGGGATAAAGAGTCTATTCATGATATTGATCTTTGGATAAAAGATCCAGAGGATAATATTCTTTCTTTTAAGCATAAAGATATAGGTTTTATGCATCTGGATAGAGATGATCTTGGAAGAAAGAATGATAAGATAAAATTTCCAAACGGAGAAGTAAAGATCATAAAAAATAATGAAGAAACTGCGGCGTTAAGAGGTACAGTTCCTGGCCAATATATTGTAAATGTTCATGTGTATAGAAAAAAGGCAGAGTTTGATGAGGAGTCTGATAAATGGATAAACGAAGAATTACCTGTTACTGTCACTCTAATAAAAGTTAATCCTTATGAAGAAGTTTTGAGAAAAGAATTAATTTTTGTAAAAGAAGGCGAAGAAAAAACAGCATTTAGATTTTCTTTGGATGAGAATGGAGAGATAGTTAATTTCGATGAGGTGGAGATAAAAATAGTAAATGTTAGGGCAGAAAGATCAGTCTATAGTGGAACTGGAGGTTTTTAATGGTATTAACTGAAACTCTTACCTATGTTGCCGTCTTATTTGTAGTTATAGTTTCTTTATGGACTATTGTAGCTTATCCAAAAAATTATCTATTTAAGATATTTTTTATTCCGCTTTTTCTTTTTGTTGCAATAAGTGTGTTTGAAACTTATAATTCTATTTTGGGATATGCAACAACGGCAAATTTCAATAAGCAAATGCAATACTATTATCATGTAGTTGAGGGTGATAGAGTTTATATACTACTTCGTGGAGATAGAGGAGATCCTAGACTCTATACTATGGAATATCATGAAAGTTATGAAGAAGAATTAGAGAAGATGAAGCAGAAATCCATGTCAGGAATTACTACATTTGGTGCATTTGAACAAGTATTAGCCAGAGATGCTGAGATTAATCGAGGAGACTGGATAATTTATGAAATGCCGTTTCAAGATATCATAAAGAAAGAAGATTGATAAATAGTAGTAAGGAGAACACTATTATGTCTAGATACTCAAAATCAATGTCAGATGCCATGGCAGAAGTTCAAGAAAATCAGGAAGAACTTTTACGGATTGATGAAGGAGGCCTACCTCCACATTTAGCTAAATTTTTTGATAAGAAAGGTAATCTAAAACCAGACGCAGCAAAGCGTATGACAGCTGGTGACAGAAAACGATTAGCATCTAGATCAAAGGATGTAACACCAAAGGGTTATGGTCCTAAAGAAGAAGTAGAAATTGAAGAAGGTATTGGCAGTCTAAAGAACGCCAAACGTGATACCGAACGTATGAGAAAAGCATCAGGACATGAGGTTAAAAATCAAACCACCACAAAGACAAGTGGCGGAACACTTCGTAAGACAACATATAAAGATGCAAAAGAAATTCTCCGTAAACGCAAAGAAAAAACTCGTGAAATGGAGAAGAAGGCTCGATCCTCATATCTAGAACCTGACATGAAAAAACGTCAGAAAAATAACGAGAAGGCTCGTAAAGATATGGAAAAGATGGCTCCAAAGATGAGAAATCCACATCTTGAACAAGTAGAGATTGATGAACTTAGTAACGATACTCTGGCCAGTTACAAGACCAAAGCAGCTGCTCAAGCATCAGCAGCAGACAAGGCAGGTAACTTTAAGAAAGCAGATAAAAGATTTTCGGGCATTACACGAGCTACAAATAAACAGTTCGACAATGATGCAAAAGAAGTTCTTCGTAAACGTGCTGAGAAAACTCGTGAGATGGAAAGAAAAATGCGAGAAGATGTTGATAAACTTCACGCAGAGGCTATTTTAGAGAATAGTAAAATGAATGAAAATTTTGACTGGAAAGTGCAGTTGAGAGGTCTTCCAGTATTTTATGTTCCCGCAAAAAGCGCAGGTGAAGTCAGAGCAATGCTTCGACGCCAAATCAAAAAACCAGATGACATTTTATCAATTGAAAGGTCTACAAAGGCTGAAAAGAAAAAAGACTTTAGAGATAGAATAAGTGGAAAAGATTCTGAAGAATAAACTCTTGACAAAGCATAGAGTTTAGTTGTATACTTATATTATTGTAACAAATCTGGAATTATATTATGAAGATCAAAAAGAAGCATAAAAATGAATCCTTTGATTCTCTTTTTCGCCGATTTAAAAAAGGCGTGGAGAAAAAGGATGTTATCAATGAAGTGAAGAAACGTGAGCATCATGTGAAGACAAGTATTAAACGTAAGCTTTCAAAAGAAGTTGCTCAGAAGAATGAAAGAAAGAGGCAGGAGGAACAAAACGTTCGACGTATTCCTGTGTGAGAATGTTTATTGAGTTGCACCTATATGATAAGTTCGACAAAACTGCATTAGATATCTTAAAATTATTAGATGATGCAGACATAACTTTTTCTGTTTGTACTTATAGTTCAAAAGAACCTATAGAAAATATTTCTAAGAAATTAGGTTCACCAATCAAAAGACTTCCTGCCGTTTTTGTGGACGGAGAAAAAATTGGTCGTTATTACGATCTTGTAGAATTTTTAGTGTCTAAAGGATATATAGATTACCAAGGTAAACGATGTCAAGTAAAGTAGATAAAATGGCAAAGGCTAGAGCCGCCAAAAAACCACCAGAGTATAAGAATATTCATCCCGATATAAAGTCTTTGGATGATGATAATTATCTTAGTATTAAAAATGTAAAAGAGTGGGAAAGGCACAATAAGGATCGAGTCAAAGAATTAAAGTATACTATTAGAAGAATCGAAAAAGGAAAAGAACAAAATCTTCTAATACGAGAACTTTACAATCGTGAAGGATATTTAAAGAATATTGCAACATATTTTGAGACTGGAACCTGGTTAGATTTGTTTTACGGTAAAGATCAAGAACAACTTGTGCGTTGGAAAATTACGGCTTATGCTTACGATGAGGAGGGATATGCTAAAATTAAATTACCTCTTGACATAGATGAAGATTTCTGATAAAGTTATAGAATGTTTAAATATGCCTCTATAGTTAAATGGTATAACAGTACACTTGTAATGTTCAATTGTTGGTTCGATTCCATCTAGAGGCTCCAAAATTATAGATTATGATATTAGTTGACTTCAATCAAATTGCAATTGGCAGTGTCATGGTGTCATTGCATCGTGGTGCTGAGTTATCAGAAGAATTGGTCAGGCATATTATTCTGAATCAGCTTAGATATTATCGTTCAAAGTTTCATGAAAAATATGGAGAACTGGTAATTTGTTGTGACAGTAAACATTACTGGCGTCGAGATTTTTTTCCAAACTATAAAGTAAATCGTAAGAAAGAACGAGAGGCCACAGGTAATGATTGGGATAGTATCTTTGAGTGTATTCATAAAGTTCGTGATGAATTAGATAAAAACTTTCCATATAAAGTTGTAATTTCTTATGGTGCAGAGGCTGATGATATTATCGCAACACTTACTTTTGATAATACAGCCGAAAAACATTTAATTCTATCTTCCGATAAAGACTTTGTTCAATTGCACAGATATGATGTTGAACAGTTTAGTCCTGTTACTAAAAAGTTTGTAAAGAATAGAGATACAGTTGAAGAATATCTTTACGAACATATTATGAAGGGTGATCGCAGTGATGGTGTTCCCAATATTCTTTCACCAGACGATACATTTGTTACAGATAAAAGACAGAAGCCAATTAGAAAAAATGCAATAAACGACATTGTAGAAGCTTTGAATCGTTTTCCTCCAGATAAAGTATATCATTTAGCAAAGTGTTCTAAAGATACTTGGATTCGTAATTGGCAAAGAAATGAAACTCTAATTAATTTAAGAAAGATTCCAGACGAAATAAGTATGGATATAAGAAAACAATTTAAAGAAGCTAATGTTGCAGATAGATCAAACCTGTTTAATTATTTTATTCAGAGTGGTTTAACTACATTAATTGACCAAGTAGGAGATTTTTAAAATGCCTGTAGAAAACTATACACCACTGTACAGTGAAGTTTGTACTAAAATTAACAATGCAAAAGATAAACCGAAGAAGATTGAAATTCTTCGCCAATATCGAACACCTCAGTTTGAGATGTTTCTAAAGTCTGCATTAGATCCAAATATTGAATGGCTATTACCAGAAGGTGATGTTCCATTCATTCCTAATGAAGCACCTGACGGTACAGAACATACTCGTCTAAGTCAGCAGATGAATATCTGCTACAACTTTGTAAAACTTCATAGAGACAATGTTGGAATGGATCCAGTAATTGGTAATCCAAAACTTAACTCTGCTCGTCGGGAGATGTTGTTTATTCAAATGCTTGAAGGTCTGCATCAAGATGAAGCTAATTTAATTATTCTAGCAAAGGACAAGTTAGTCAGTAAGAAATATAAAGGACTTACTGCAAAGGCAGTTCAAGAAGCATACAATTGGAACGACAATTTCGAACCTCTATAAGAATATTAGTAATTACTAATATACTAATATGAATAAAAGACCCCTAGTTTCTAGGGGTTTTTTAATTTTCTCTTTAAAATCAAATACTTAGGTGTATTGACTTCATACTCAAATCCTGAGATAATAATACTATGTTTTCATCAATATGGAGAAGTGTAACCAAATGTCAGTAATCATGCCAAAAGTAGTTGGATATAAAATTATGAGCCCGGATATGAAAAAGGTCATATCTGAACATGGACCCGAAGATTTGAATAAATGTCGTAAACTTATCGAAGGTACAGATAACATCATTCACTTTCAATTTAAGGAATTAGAACAAGATGAAAGTGTACATTAGTGGTTATCGTGCAAATAACACAGAACTTTATAACGAAATAGTAAATGCCTGCTACTATTTTACCTATAGACTTCTGGGTGGTCATATGTGGAGAAATGTTACAGTAGACCTTATTCTTAAAAACAATATGTTCAAAAAAGAACGTGCTTATGGTCTTTGTTCTATTGCAGGTGAGGTAAAAAAACCAAGAGAGTTTGAGGTTGAACTTGATGCATCTAAGGAAAACTCTTTAGAACAGATTTTAACTTGGCTTGCTCATGAACTTGTTCACGTTAAACAATTTGTAAGAGGAGAACTCTTTGATTATGAGAATGGTGATGTCAAGTGGAAATCTAAAATTTTTCGTGACGGTAAAGTGTCCTATGAAGATGCTCCGTGGGAGAAAGAGGCCTACCGTCTAGAAGATAAATTATATCTTGAATATATAAAGTCAAAGAAAAAAAGTGAGGAGTCAAAATAATGGCAGTGGGTAATTGGGCAGACTGGCAAGTTACTTTACTTGCGGACAGTTTGGGAGTAAAGAAACCAAAACGAGAATGGTTTAAGGGTGAGCAAAACAGTTACGCAACATCACTACGAAGTTGGAGTCATATCACTGGTAAAATTTTAACTGAGTTAAAATTGGAAGAACGTCAAATGATTTTGTTCATATACCATTTGGGTCTTGAACACGTTGGTGTAGATACGTTTGAAATAACGGACGATGTAAGAAGTGATTATAAACCAAGTGAGGAGTATACAAAGTTATAATGGAACCTTCAATGAGTATTGTTTGGGCCGTCATGGCAGTTTTTTCGCCAGTACTTCTTAATTTGGGTATGGTTGAAGATGATAATATAGACCGTGAAGAAATTTACTGTGCGGCTCAAAACATTTATTTTGAGAGTAGAGGTGAACCGGATATCGGTCAAGTAGCAGTCGGTCAAGTTGTAATGAATCGAGTAAGAAGTAATCGATGGCCCAACACAATTTGTGGAGTTGTTTGGCAAGAAAAACAATTTAGTTGGACTCACGATGGAAAGAGTGATAGAATCAGTTTACTTAATTCTATTAATAGAGAGTCATGGATAAAATCTGTTTATTATGCAGTAACAGCTTTACACGAAAATGATATAACAAACGGAGCAACACACTATCATAGTATTAATGTTACGCCATATTGGGCAAGATACATGGAAGTAACAGCAATGATTGGTAATCACATATTTTATAGGGAAAGATAAGATGAAATTAAATCCACTAAATATTTTGAGCGTTGATGCACATTTTCATTCCGAACAGGACAGAATTGAAAATGCAAATAAAAATAAACTAAAGGGTGTAGGAAGATTACTCTATCTAGGAAGAAAGGTAAAATTATCCAAGATAGATAGTTTACTTGAGTCTGGAAAAGGACTTGCAAATATTAAAGTTATAAAAACTGAACAGGAGAAAAAGGGTGAATAAATTATTAATCGCTACCGTTGTTTCTGCAACTATGTTGACTGGTTGTGCTAATATGAGTAATGAGCAACAGGGACAAGTTGCAGGTGTTGCTATTGGTACTATTTTAGCACATAACGCATCAAAGGGTCATAAGGATCGTGGTGTAGCTCTTGTACTAGGTGCTCTAGCTGGTGGTTTTATTGGAAGTCAAATAGGCGCATCTTTAGATGAACGAGATCGGCAACTGCACGGCAATACTACATATGATGCTCTGGAAACTCAACCAGACAATACAGTGTCACAATGGAACAATCCTAACACAGGACATTCTGGTACAGTAGTTCCCACACAAACTTGGATGGCACATTCAGGAACTTATTGTCGAGAGTATGTTCAGACTATCTATGTTGGTGGTCGTGAGGAACAAGCATACGGAACGGCTTGCCGGCAGGCTGATGGTTCCTGGAAAATGATGTAGGAGTTTATATGCCACGATATCGTATGATAAATCCAGAAACAAGTGAACCAGAGGATATTAGCTGTTCAATTGCGGAGATGGAAGTATTGAAGACACAGGGATGGGTACATATCTTTGTACCCAATCCAAATTCTATTATTTCTGGTCGTGATACTTCTGGTCATGGTGGTGGTCACGCAACGAGTGATGGGTGGAAAGATGTTCTTAGACGAATCCGAGACAATAATCCACGAAGTACTATTGACGTTTAATATCATAAATAGTCAGGTAACCATTAACAAAGGAGTCTTGGCTTGAGTAGGCACAAAAAAATGTACATCAATCACAATAATCTTTTAACAATAGAACCTGTAGGTCCTTCACAGAATACAGCGTTTGAGGAATACAGTAAAGGACAAAATCTTTTTCTATCAGGTGCTGCGGGTACAGGTAAAACGTTCATACTTCTACATCTAGCACTAAAAGAAGTTTTGTCTAAAGATACACCTTATGAGAAGGTTGTACTGATTAGAAGTTTATTACCTTCCAGAGACATTGGATTTCTTCCCGGAACTTTGGATGAGAAAGCCAATCTGTATCAAGATCCTTATCGAATTCTTGTTCGATATCTATTTCAGATGCCAAACGAACAAGAATTTTCTATGCTCTACGATAAACTTATCGGTCAGGGTAGCTTAGAATTTTATTCTACCTCTTTTCTTAGAGGTCAGACTTTTGATCGGTCTATTATTATTGTCGATGAAGCACAAAATATGCTTTTTCACGAATTAGACACAATCATTACACGAACAGGACAGGATTCTAAAGTCATGTTTTGCGGCGATGATGCTCAGACAGACCTCAAAAAGAACAATGGTGACAGAGATGGATATCGTCAGTTTGCCAATATTCTTGAGGACATGAAAGAGTTCAGTGTAGTTGAGTTTGGTATTGGAGATATTATTCGTTCTGGTTTGGTTCGTTCTTATCTTATTGCAAAAACTAATATGGGCGTTCGGGAAATGGGTTGACTTATTCTGTAACTTCGGTTATAATTATAAGTTATGAAAACACAAAACGCAGTGCCTTACGAGTGGCCAGAACTCAAAAGTGAAACTATTAACGGTTGTAGGTTCTATACTACACCAAATGGTGAGAAATATCCTTCGATTACTACGGTGATCGGACAACAACCAGGTAAGACACATTCCCTTCAGGAATGGAAAGATCGAGTTGGTGAAGCACAAGCTAACTTAATCAGTCGTCGTGCTGCATCAAGAGGCACTGCCTTTCATCATATTTGTGAAGATTATCTAGACGGTATTGAACACTTTGATACCAAACTAGAAGAACATCATAAGAAGAAAAATTTTCTTGCTTATTGTATGTTCAAAGAAATGCAACCCTATCTAGATAGTAAGGTTAATAAAGTTCTCTTACAAGAACAACCAATGTATTCTGAGAGATTTGGTGTTGCAGGCCGCTGTGATTTAATTGGTGTGTATGATTCAGAACTGGCTGTTGTTGATTTTAAAACAACAACAAGGATGAAAAAAGAAGAATGGATTGAGGATTATTTTGTTCAATGTTCTGCTTATGCTTCTATGTATGAAGAACATATGAAAGTTGGTATTGATAAAGTCGTTGTAATGATGGTTGCAGAAGACGGTGAAGTTAATATTTTTGAAAAGAAAACAGCTGATTATTTGGACAAACTACAAACAATAATGAACGAATGGTACGATAATTTTGTCTACAAGGTAGGAATTGCATAGATGAATGATGATGATGCTTGGTTAAAATATAAACATCATCACAAATGGTTTAATAAATTATGGTTATCTGAAAAACTGGGATATGTTTGCGGACCATCTGGTGTTAAAGTTCCTAAAGAAGGTTGGTATATTCACAGACCAATTTATAATTTGTCTGGAATGGGAATAGGAACAAAAAGAAAATGGTTAATGCCTCATGATGTTGATGTCCGTCCTGGTTATTTTTGGTGTGAAGAATTTGAAGGAGAACATTTATCTATAGACTTAGAGTGGTCTTATGCAGGACCTCCTTTTTGGAATGTTGTAAGCTGTTATGAGGGAATAAAAAGAGACTGCCAAAGATTCGATATGTGGATTAAACGAGAGATTGAATTTCAATTACCTCATTTCTTTTGCGAACTTTCTGATGTTGGAATAATTAATGTTGAAACAATTGGTGGAAATATTATAGAAGTTCATTTAAGAACCAGTCCAGATCCAAAATACGATGAAATAATTCCTGTATTTCTTGGAGAAGAAAAAAATATTTCTGGATATAAATGGATAGAATCTTATGAAGATGCAGATAAACTTTTAGATCCTCCTCGGCTTGGATTTTTAGTTAGATAAATAACTATGACAACTTTACAACAGATGTTGTCTTTTTACAACAAATAGGAGATGTTATGAAAAAAGCATTACTAGCACTTTTATGTGCTTTTCCACTTGCCTCACAAGCATTTTTGACTGCAAGTACTGAAACAGACATTAACTATTATCATGATTTTTCTTTGAGTGTTGACCAGTTCAAATTGAGTCATAATCAATATGGTGACTGGGGTTTAAATGAAACTCGTATCGGTTGGGGCGGCCTTTCAGCAATCACAAGCGATACTTTAGATTTTGGTATTTCTTATGAAACCACCTTTTCCGCTGGTCTAGATGGCAATGAGTTTGAAATTAAATCTGGTATGCATATGCACAACGACGTTATCTTTTCGTTAGATACTTCATTTTTCGTTGGAGGATTGAAAGTTCTACCTTCAGCAGACTGGAATCTTTCTAGTTCTGCAATGGATGCAGAAGTTGGATTTGAATATAAATTGTCAAGTGTTGACGCAGTAACAACTCTTTTCTATGATGTAAGTTCTATTGCTTATAATGGATCAGAGTTTTCTTTAGGATATAACTTTCATATAAATGACGCTATTTCCGTCAAACCTAATATGGTAATTCCTTTCGATAGTGAATGGGATCAGGGTGATATCCGAGCTGGACTGTCCATTAATGTAGCATTTGCAACAAATCCAGGACAATAAATAAATCGTGGATAAAACTGTAGACGGTAAAGGAGTAGACGTTGCGGACGGCGGGGCAGTACCGCCCACCTCCACCAAATCATTTTTAGGCTATGATGTTCATGGTAATCGCCAGTTTCCACATGACTGGTATTATACTGAACAAGAATGGAATAGAGGAGTAGGTTGGGGCAAAGTACCACCAGAACGAATTAAAAAGTAATGGGGGTGACCTAGTTTCGACGGAGCGAATGAAAGTTTACAAGAGGTTTTTGATACATAACTATAAACGCCAATGATGACGTTTACTTTCAAGAATATGCCTTAGCGGCTTAATTTTTGACGGGGCATGGGCACCGCCTTGATATCCAAAGGGCCCATCTTAAAATATATGAACAGTAATCAAAGTGGTCTATGCCGAGAACGCCACACATGACGAACCGCTGAACCATAGATAGGCGTGTTCCCTTTTAAATTATGACTAAAAAAATTACACCAAAAAAGTTTTCTATTATTATAGAGGAGTTAGTAAGAACTAAAAGACTGACTCATCTTGAAGCTATAATGTATTATTGTGAGCAAAATGGTTTAGAGGCACATACCATTACACGATGGATTGACAAATCTATGCGTGATAAGATACAATATGATGCAGAACAATTAAATTATCTACCGAAAACGAGTTCATTATTTTGAGTTTAATGACACCCCTAGAGACATATCAATCATACTTGGCTTTAAAACTTCATTTTGGTGGTAAGTATGATTATTTTAAGTATGGCGGAAAAACGTCAGCTTCAGTAGAATCTTTTGACAAACGAAAAGATAAATTTAAGTTTGTTAAATTGTCAAACAAATTATCTGATCCTCAAATCATAGATTACTATCTTGCCAACTTTATTCGTGGCAAAGAATGGATTGGAGATTTTGACCAAAAGAATTGGATGGAACATAAAAAAGTTAATCAAAGTTTAGAATATTTTTATAAAAATGATATTGAAAAACTATTGACTTTGACTAATAATTTTGATATACTTTTTAGAGTTAAGGATGGTAATCATCCTAAACTATTGAAAGCGTATCTTGGTAAAAAGATCAATCTGGAAACACTTGTGATCCTAGAAAAGATTTTAAAATACAGAGAAAGGTTTGACGCAAAGATTAGTGAAACTTTTATCTGGCCCAAGATTAGTCTTTTAATAAAGAAGTACGAGCCGTTTTTGAAAATAGATGAGAAATCATTTAAATCAAAAACATTGGATTCAATTAAAAACTTTGAGGAGTCGTGATGACAGAATCAAATAAAGAGTCATATGTTGACGAGGCGAAACGTAGGATCGCTCATCTTTCCTACAAACTCGAACAGGCCGAGAGTCGTGTTCGTAAGCTTGAGCATGACAATGCCGAGCTTCAACGGTGGGCAAATGATGTTTGCCTTAAAAAACTTCAGGAACTCAGCGATGAGTTGGCCTCACGATATAACCAAAAGAAGTATCGTGGTAAAAATTGGAGAGGCGATCTAAGCCGTGCAAGAGAAGAAGGATCAGAAGTTCATTGATCTAGTTTCTAAAGTTGCTCAAGATGTTATGCCTGTCAGTAATGCCAGAATAGCATCTGCGGTAGTAATTGGCAATAGTGTAGTTGGATTGGGTCGAAACTCTTATAAGACCCATCCACTACAGGCCAAATATGGCACGACAGAACATAATATTCATATTCATGCTGAGATTGATGCAATTAAAAACAGCCTCAAAAGAGTTTCAGTAGATGAATTATCTAAAGCCACACTATATATTAGTAGAATGAAAAAGAGGGATAGAAAACGTGGATTTATATCAGGACTTTCTGCACCATGCGCTGGGTGCATGGGTGCTATTACAGACTTTGGCATTAAGCGTGTGGTTTATTCTTTGGATGATAGAGGATTTCAAACGATAGAATAATCCTCAGTAGCTCAGTGGTAGAGCAGACGGCTGTTAACCGTCCGGTCGGTGGTTCGAATCCATCCTGAGGAGCCAAACATTATGAAAAAACTTTTAATTTCTCTACTTATTTTATCCGGAATTGGTTGTCAAGGTAATACTCAAGGAGGTATTGATGGTGACGGAGGTTTGTATACTAAAGAAGATTATCAGTTAGTATACAAATATAATGCATTTAAACTAGATGGTCCAATTATACGTTGGCCCACAAGTTGGATTTCTTTATCTAATCTTCCTTTGGATCATAAGGCACTAGATATATGGAAAGAACTTGGATTTGTTTTTACACAGGTAGGTTCTGAAATTGTTTATGATGGAGAATCTCAAGAAGATGCTCCCTATTGTGGTCGAGCAAATTGGAGATGGAAAAGTGATACTAACGGAAACTATTGGTTTAAATCCTGTAACATTATAATCAATGCAAGAAAGCATACTACATATCAATGTGATAGTGTAGAAAATACTTTGAGACATGAAATTGGTCACTGCTTAGGAATATTAGGCCATACGAGTGATGGTACTTTAATGGATCCAACATCAAATAATTCTGATGAACTTCCGAATTATATTAAAAGAATGTTGGAAGTACTCTACAACACAAGAACAGATGTAAGAATAGAGGAAGATGGCAGTAAATCGTATAAGATAAACAAGAATGAAGAATATTCAGGAAATAACTATATAAATGATTGAGAAGTTAGGAAAGAGTGGATATATTTCGCTCAGAGAAAAACAAATTATTCTAAAAGAAACTAGAACGAATAAACAAGTTGCTGTAAAGTTAATTCAATTTGATGAGCAGTACGGATGGTTTGCTCTTAATGCTGAAGGTAAGAAGCGGTGGTATAATCAAAAGTATTGGGAATTTGTTAAGGAAGTGGGAGTTTAATAAATAAGATTATGGCAGGAATAGTTATTTCAAAAATCGGCACTGGCGGTATTACTCTCAATATCCCATTGCAGTTTGATTCTATAGATCATTTGACCAAAGTAATTACTGATGGTATTACTGCAGCTACAGCATCAGAAGCGTTAAAACTACCCGAAACATTAAAGACGTTAGCAAGTGATGTTTCTGGTTCCTTCAGTGCATTGCCTGAAGTTGTAAGTTCAGATGTATTGTCTTCAATTAGTGATGCTCATTCGGCAATCAACGATGCTACCTCAGGATTAATGTCAGAAATTGATGGTGCTATGGATGTTGTGCAGAACACCATCAACACTTCAATGCTTCAATTGGACGCTATTGCAAACTCTGGCACATTCGCGGCTGCTCAAGCAGCTATGAGTTCAGCAGGAACTTATCCTAATTTATTAATGGGTGGTGTTTTGCCAGCAGTTGCAAATCTACAGAGATTTCAACAAATAACACAGACAATGCATCCAGAAGGTCAAATGGGCGGTGCTATACAACAGATGAATAGTATTGCTAAAGGAGCAGGAGCTATTTCAGCAATGTCCAAACTTGCTGGAGCAATTGCTACAGATTTAGGTCTGCCGGCACCACCTGACATTAATGATGCATTTGATCTTTTACAAGACGGTAATGTATTTAACAAGACTCAATCTATGGCAGCTGCCATGACAGGAGTAAAGGCTGTTCTTGATATTGCACACGCTTCAGGACGATTAGATGATCTTAATGATGCTATTTTTCAAGAAACTCCATCTTTAGTTACTGCGGCAGCAGGAACTTATGCAGGCCAACAAGTTATGCAGATAGGATTACAACAAGCAGCACTTAATGGATACATTCCTACAGACGGTGAAGTTGGAAAATTAAATATTCCTGGTTGGGTTAATCCAAACACAGGTCTTACGGAATATTTGCCAGCTGGAACTTCTATTCTGGATTCATTAACGGGCATTGAAAATGACTTATTGAGTAAAACTTCAGCAATTAAGGCCGCAGTAGAAAGTTCTTTAAAACCCATTGAAGATTTAGCTAACGCAATTGGATTAGCTGCATCTTCTGCTAGTTTGCCAGCCGCTTTAGGATCATCATTATCTGGTGCAGTAAAGAGTGCAATGAGTTCAGCTGCACTAGACACTTTAGGAGCTGCTGCTGATTTACCACCACCAATTCCTGCTGGAGCATCGGCAGAAGAAGGAGGATCTGGTTTACCAAAATAACGTGAGATTAATATATTATGTTTTGTGAATTTATTGATAGTATGGGAACCGATAAAACGGTTGTAGATGCCGCAAGAGTATCTTTTTCAAAGAGAACGCAGTGGTATAGAAATTTACCTGGACCAGGTATTTTTGAACTTTCTGATAAAGATAAAAGACTGATAAATTATTTGGCGAAGCATGAACATTGGTCACCGTTTGGTCATTGTTCACTTTCTTTTCACATTGGCGCACCAGTATTTGTTGCTCGTCAATTAGTCAAACACACAGTCGGACTTTGTTGGAATGAGGTCAGTCGTCGATATGTGGATGAGAAACCATCTTTCTATTATCCAGATGTGTGGCGTGGTCGTCCTGTGGATAAAAAACAAGGCAGTAGTGATGTAGAAGTTGAGTGGTTGGATCGTGAAACAAGAACAGGAAGACCGGTTCAAGACTTATGCTCTGATGCAATAGAGCTTTATGAGAGAATGATTGAGTCTGGAGTTGCTCCAGAACAGGCTAGAATGATTTTGCCACAGAATATGATGACCGAGTGGTACTGGTCCGGAAGTTTATATGCGTTTGCTCGTGTTTGTAATCTTCGATGTAAAGATGATGCACAAGAAGAAACACAAGAAATTGCTTGGATGATTGACGAAATTGCCAGAGAGAAATTTCCAGTTAGTTGGACAGCATTAAGAACGTAAAAATGATAAATAAAGATACTAGTAAAGTTATTTGCTTAGGAAACGGGGAATCTCGGATAGGTTTAGACCTCCCGGATCTTCAGCAAAAAGTAGTAGTTTATGGTTGTAATGCTCTTTATAGAGATTTTACACCAGACTATTTGGTTTGTTGTGATATTGAAATGTCACATGAAATCTATAGGTCAGGCTACTGTCAAGATAATGTAGTATATTTTAGAGATTGGAGTAGATTGCCAGAAGAGGCATACGAACAACTAGTAACTCCATCTCACATATCCCAACAGGACATTGTTGATTTAGAGTCCTTTATTCATGAAAGTCCTCGGGTTGAAGGTTGGAATGAATTTGTAATGAGCGGTCAAGATTTGGATCGCTTGAGACAAATCCGAGAAGATTATTTAACCAGAGTCCGTGAAAACGGAGTGGACGTACATCCATCAAACATCGATATTGTTTTAGGAGATAAACGTGCAGGCCTATGGATTACATGGGTAGCACCAGAAGATAAAGTAAGAAAGACAGAATCATTACCCGGCAATTCGGACTATAGTTTTTGTTCAGGCGCTTTATGCAATCTCTTTGCATCTCTTGAAGAAACCACAAAAGAGTTATATCTTGTAGGTATGGATTTATATTCCGAAACGGAGAACGTAAACAATGTGTATAAGGGAACAGACTGCTACATTAAAGAAGATGGTGGAATGATACCTCCAGAAAACTGGATTAAACAACACCAACTTGTATTTGAAAAGTTCCCACACATACAGTATTACAAAGTTAATCCAAAATCAATAAAAGACTTTGATAGGATTAATCGAGTAATCGAGGAATGGGAAGGCATTCCAAACCTCAACTACATTACACACGAAGAAATGTACGAGAGGATCAACACATAACCAAAGGAGGTTAACATGGCTGATGTAATAGCTAATGTAAAGGGCTGGATCAATAAGATTTCTGAAGTTGCAGTAAGTCTTATCGCTCTAGCAGTAGTACTTCAGGTACTTTTCGGATCAGATATGATCTTTCTACCCGTAGATGTCATCGGGAATATCACTGGCCTAGTGGCATCGCTAGGCAGCCAGGGACTAGTTGGTTTAGTCGCTCTTGGCGTCATTTATTGGATCTTTACAAAACGAGACTAATAAGTATGACTAAGGTATTGGGGGGAGTGGCCACTTCCCCCTTTACCATCCTTTATTGTGACTGCTAATCAAGAAATATTATTAGAATGTATAGCAGAAGCTAAGAAAAGAATTGAATATTATGAGATGTTGCATTGTGGATTATGGCAAGTTATCTTTCAACCTGATGCAACAGATGAAATAGAAAAAGAAAAAATTTATATTGAAGAACTTGAACAGATGTTGCACGAATTGAGATTGTCAGAATGAAAAATATTATTTCTATCACTGATATCATTGAGAATAAAGTTCGCAAAGAAAAGCAACTTGAAGAATATCATGCACAACTTGACGAACTGAAACGAAAAAAGTTTTGGTTGGAAAAAGAAATTCAAATGGCAGAGTTTATCATTTCTGCCGTCCGTAACGAAATTACTCCTCAAGCCTTTGTATCTGCTCTTATTGAAGCAGAGATTGGAAAAACAGATGATGA
>Ga0208644_1000465_pt1 | contig 34491 bp, 42 predicted proteins | sample VirMetDEL_Nov_18_FD_184517 | JGI IMG/M metagenome (GOLD analysis project Ga0208644, IMG submission 184517) | Aqueous microbial communities from the Delaware River and Bay under freshwater to marine salinity gradient to study organic matter... | ecosystem: Environmental > Aquatic > Marine >...
TCCACTTTCAATCATTTTAACATAATCAGCACCCAAAGCATGAGAACCAATCTTGCTCTCATAATAAAGGCCATAATTATCTTCTTTTAAGACTTGAATCTTTCCAAGTGGTTTACTTGGATCATGGTTAAGTAGATGCTTAATTCTACCTTTACCTTCTGGCCCCCAATCTTGGATTGAACGCTTAAACGCACCTGGCATCATAATGTCACCGTCACTATCTACATTACCAAATGCACTAAAATAGCCAGTTACAATACCTTGCTTTGTATCAACATCCTTGACTTCAAGGTTAAATGATTTGTAATTATATATCATGCTTTTCTTATTGTCTATTTGCTCTAATTTACGAATTGCCCAATTAATGCCAGCATCACCTCCCCAAGCATCCCAAGCCTGGCCGCCACAACCTTCAGAATATGGCACATCTTTGTATTGTTGATGTCTTTTAAAAGATGCCATGCGAGCGATGGTATCACGGCTCAGTTTTTCTTTGTTAGCTAATTGCCTAGCACGAGTCCAGCCAACGTCAGTTAAGCAATCACTTCCATTCTCTTCTTTCCATTTTAAAACACGCTTTGCATTATTGCTAGCGGCTTCTGGGTAATCGTTATACGTTTCTTCTTTAAATATCATTTGTTTTGCTTCACTAACTAAATGACCTTTTGCGTCTGTATTCTCTCTTATCGCTTTTATCTCATCTTCGTTGTTATCATAATGCTCACCAATGCCTAATCTTTTAATTGTCTCCCATTTAAGTTTACCATTGGTAAACTTTACTCGTGATCTTGATATGCCTATTTTATCTGCAACTGCATATACTGGCTCACTATCACTCTCTTGTCTGCGAGTTATAATATATACCTTTTTGCCTTCTTCAATTAATTTCATCGCTTTGTTTTGCCAACGCTCTTGAGTAAGAGTATCATCAAAATCAAAGCTAATTTTATTCATGTCAGCCGCTTTGCTAACACTTTCTTGCGCTAAATACGCCACATATGCACGCTCTGCACTTGCACGAGAAGTGTAAATACACTCACCATCCCCAATTCTATATTTGCCATTTGAACAAGCGTATATCGGCATATTATGGTATTATTCTTGCTTCGTGTAATTTTGGTTTTAGTAGTAAGTTGCCATTTTTATCCCTTCTTGGTATAAATGCAACCGTACATCTGCAATTAATAGTGAATCCTGGGGGCGCACTAATATCTCCTGGTTGCATTGCTGCAACTTGCTCACCATCTTTGCCAGTTTCATTAAATGTCTCGTCATATTTTACTATTACGCCATCAAGTTCAACATGGTCGAACTGATTGCGAGGAATACGTCTAGTCCTATTATCTCTTGCGCTTATCCATTGCTTATCTACATAAAAATCGTGAGAATCAGCCGCCATCATGCTTGCCATATTGCTTGCCCTCATAACTTCCGTTCTCACAATACGTCTTGCTCTAAATGCAGCATAAGCCAATTGCTCATCGCTTTGTATAATTCTTACTATCTCATCAACACTTAATCCTTCTTCAATGCCTTTTTTGACTATTGACAAAAGTTTTGTTTTTGTAGTGCTTGTTATATCACTCACCAAAGCAAAACCTTGAGTCATCAAGAAGTCCATCATTTGTTGTGTCCATTCACGATTGAATCCAAAAGTCATTCCTTTGCGATTTGCTTCGATCTTGATAGCACGATAAACACTATTGCCAAATAATACTGCCGCTTCCTTATATAACGATTCAAAGACCTTTATTAATTCCTTACTCCACAAGTCGAGACCAAGTGATGATCTCGCTGCACCTATCCCATCTCTTTTTAACCTATTACCAAAGTTATTAAATTGTTTGGTAATGGAATTTTTTATCTGATTATAGTATTTAGAGTCAAGTTGCCTCCGCAACCTCTCCACCTTCCGATAGTATTCCCCTCTTTGCTTGGCGTTCATCTAAACACTTTTGTTTATATGCTATCCTCAATGATTGCATCATCCTCTGCTCTACTACGCAATTGCGCTCGCTCTTCAGCTTGGGATATTTCATCATCACTTGTTGCGTTATCTCCTCGTCTGTTGTTTGCGATGTTATCCATTGCATCTCCCATGCCATCTTCAATATTTGAATCTTGTGGTATAGATAAATCCATAATTGCTTGCTCAATAGGAATAAGTCCTTGATTGATATAAGCATAATCAAACGCACCGTTGCGCTCTTGATAGTTCATAGCTATTCTCTTCTCATCAAATGTCAACCAATTGGCATCACGAAGTGAACGAACCATTCTCTCCATATCTTGTTGCATCTCTGGGAGTGCCGTAATATCAAAGTCAATGAATACGTTCTCACCATATCTTGGTACAAGGAATTTATTTAGCTCGTCACGCAGTTGGCAACACTTAGGTATGATCGTATTTGTTATCAAATCACGCATTGCATTTTGATAGTTGTTGTAAGATGATGTATCAACATCAAAAAGAACGGCCGGAAGTCCAAAAACCCTACACCATTGGTGCATACTCATTCTTAAAGTGTTCACCAGCTCCATATCAACACTCGACAAGCCAAAATTCATATAATCCCAAGGAGTTTGCAACACTGCCACCCTTCCCTTGTTATCTACGCCATTTATGTACTCATTAACGGCTCTTTTGATGCTTTCTGCTTGCTCAACGCTAAAATTTGGCACAATATTACCCAATGGGCGAGGTGTTATAGCACCTTTTGCGCCTCCATTGCCAGTCATGGTTGCACTTGCATCTGCAGCATTATTTGACATACGAAGTGTCTTATATGCCGCACGAAGAGGAGATAAACCACGCAAATGAGTTCTTGTTGTTACGTTAAAGTCCGGATTCCACGTTTTCCACATCATCACATTGGCTTTTTCCAAATTAACGCCACCGCCGACCAATAACTTATATCCTAAAATATTATAAACGTCTTTTGGGTCTGGGTAAATGTCCAAATATTGAGTCGGTAAAATATTTAACTCACTAAACATTCCTCCCATTGTACCGTCATTGCCGTAAACATTTCCCTCACCACTCAAAAAATGATAACCGAATAAATTTTCAAAGAACTGATCTTGCGCTTGGTAAGAGTTTGGTCTCTCCAATAATCTAGCAAGTGGTGATCCCATCACAATATTCTCACTATATGCGTTCTTGCGCTCAATAATTGCACGCTCATAAGCACCTGGATTTGTGATGCCCTTAGATAGTTGCTTGTAACGCATAAGAGAAGTGCGAGCCTTCTCTCCTGGATTCATCTCATACACATACCAAGGAATTGAAGCCGCTTTGCGAGCAAGGAAACTCACGATAGAATATACATCTGCATTGCCCAAATATCCTTCGTTGATATATGAGATGCCGGTATAATTTTGTACCGCCGCACTATTAGTGCCAACCATTGCTACACTTGTAGTCGGATATGGATTGATACCTTTTTTCTTGAATATGTCAAATAAACCCATTGTTATTATATTGCTCCCCAGGTTACACTAGGAATTGTTAATTTAGAAAATATTGCATATCTCATCGCATCTAAAGCGTGGTCATTAAATTTTACCGGTTGATCAAGTTTGTTGCCATTGCGATCCGTTTTCCAACGGTAATTTTTTATCTCTTTAAGTAAGTTGATTGAATCTTGATGTATGAACAAAGGAGTTGCCTTTACGGTACGAATACCTTCGGTCACATCCTTATTGGCCGGCTTTGCATTTAGTCCTTGGCGTACCAATTCTTCAATTGTTTTTGGCTCTGCGGCATCGCAGTAAATCTCATCATACCTATCTAGTCCCAAAGCTACAATTTTTTCTACTAAATCATTTGTAGTAAGTCTTGTGTCATAAATAAGCTCCTTAACATACACCCCACCTTCGTGAAATACGCATTTAATAAGTGAACTTGGTACATTGAATCCAAAGTCACAACCATAGACCGTTTCACCAGTTGGCATTTGATCAGTAGTGCGAAAATGAGTATAAATCAAGTCTTGCGAGAGTCCTCGTTCACCAAGACCGTAGATTTGCCAATAGTTTGGATCAGCATCCTTTAAGCGTTCCAATTCGTCAACCAATTCCTTTGCTAAAAATGGATTGTCTCTAAAAGTTGTGATGTAAAAGTCGGAATCATCTCTCGGAATTACATCATCGTAAATCCAAGATGAAAGATCAGATGGGTTGTAGTCAATAACGATCTTGGATTCAGTTCTCATTATAAGTTGCATCCATGCTTCATAACTTAATTCGTTGGCTTCATTGCAGAAAAGATAAGTTCTTGCACGTCCTCTGATTTTTTGAGGTTGATCAGCACTTACAAACTCAATAACATTGCCATTGAGTTGATAAATTTGCTCCGTTTTATTATGATTGTCCTCTGAGTATATGTTTAGCTTACTTAAAATATCTATAAAGTCCCTAAGAACCGAACCTTTGATGGATGGAAGCGATTGTCTTACGATTGTAAGTGTTTTGCCATTCTCTTGCAATAGCTTTATGATAAACCAAATAAGAATATTATAGGTTTTACCAGAGCGGCTACCACCTTGCATTACGGTAATGCGCTTTTTTGAGTCTTGCAATATTTCAAAGACCTTATTTGTTTGTAGTTTAGCGTTCATATAGTATCAAGTTTGTAGTAACAAAGGTTTTATAGGTATCAGAAATTTGGGGATACCCCACCGGATGCAAAAAGTAATTTCTTTAAGTACCCCCCATTAATTCTGTGCCATTTAGTCATACAATTTCGTTGCTACAATTATTTGGTCGTATAACTAGTATTATGTTAAATAGAAACTTGCGCCAACTCGTCAGTTTGTCGCAGCCTCAAGTATCTCAACGTTTGGCTTCACTACCTCAACTTGTACCTGGTTTAAGTTACCCTCAATCTTGTTCTCAATCTTTTGGGTTGGCATACCTACAAAGTAGTTGAAGTATATCTGCAACGCCTTCTCATTGCCGTCTCCCAGCTTCTTCTCTAACACTCTGAATGCCAAGTCACTCATTGGCCATAGCTTCTCCATGAGTTGTTCTTCGGTCATGCGTCTTGGCCGGCCAGCACCTTTGCGTGCGCCACCCTTCTCCTTCTTCGCTGCTCTATTCTCAATTAGTGCAGTCAGTTGATTTTCAGTAATTGGCATAATTGATTATTGAATTTGGCTTATGGTTTTTTTTATTCCGCAACCTTTTCTTTGTCAACCATTTGTACTGGTTCAAGGTTGTGTGTATGTCCTTTATCATCCTTTATTTGCCTCTCGTATAAACGCAACGTTGCCCATCCATCTTGACCTTGTAAATCAGATAAATAGGCAACAAAATCGGCAACAAAGAAATTGAAATAAAGACTTCCGTCTTTTCCTTTTTTGATATAGAATCCTTTCCTTTTCAAACTATTTACAAAATAACTATACCTAATTACACTTATTGACGCATATTAACACAATGTCAAAAAAAAATAAATAAATTTGTTTATATCAAAATTGTTACTATCTTGCACTCAAATAAACCAACAATTATGAAAAAGTCAATTCTATCAGACAGAAACTTCATCAATCTTCTCATCGCTCTCACCATTGCATCCATCCTAATCGGATTACTCCAAGATGCACAATCGCTTTAAACCGCATTTAGAAGCTCAAATTTCGCCTCAAATATAAAAGTAGTACTTTGGTACTACTTTTTGTTTTTATCGCCTTAAATCGCCTTATTTTAAATATTATCGCTAATTACCCTACAACCATATACGTTTACCAAATCATTACTCAATTTTCCTATCTCAATATCATTTGGTACAAATACGGTCAATCGCTTATTGCTTTCACAATTTGCCAAAGCCTTTTTAATTGCTTCAACGGATTCAATCGTTTTCTCATCTCCAATATGAAGTAAATCATAAATCACTCCAACCGAGTATATAATCACAGAATGGTCACATGGATAAAACTTTTGAATATCACGTAACGTTACCCCCAAATATTGCCTACCAAAAAAGTAAAACAATTGCCTGGTAAAAACCAATTCCCTAAACCGATCTTTTTTCATTACTCTTTCATACTCTTGACCCGTAACCGTACAACAAATTTTCATCAGCTCTTGCAAGTTCATAGTAAACCATTTTAAGTGTTATAATCCATTTTTCAATATTCTCTCTTTTTATATACTACCCCCCGCGAAAAATTAAAAAAAAAAAGGGATCAATATAAAAATAAGAGAAAATCGTGCACATCGCGCACATCTTTGATTATCAATGTTTTAATCGTGCAACAATCGCGCAACAATCGTGCAACATCGCGCAACAAATCGCCATTTTCTCTATTTTTGGTACTACATTTTTTATACACACATACAATTTTAACTACACAATTCTGTTACCTAACAAAAATTTATATGCTTTTTTGTAGCCAGTACTCCGATCTCTTACCATCTCAACACCGATTTTTAGTATCAAAAAACCCTCATCAATAGCCTTTGAAAACCTCCTTATTGAGTACTCTTTTTTGTCAAATCCCGTAAAGTTTAAGAAGTCATTATATAGTTGTTCAAACTTAATTAATACACCCTCTTGGTCAACCAAAGTCTCAATGAATTCAAGGAACTCTTCACCGAATTGTACCCTCACTTGTTTCTTGGCTAATTTGGCACTATTTTCTACCTCTGATATACCATTTTCAAGGTAATCTTGTACGCAGTTAAACATCAAATTATAGAAGCGATTCCACTCATCTTTGTCCCAATCATCAAATAATTTATGCCCAAATTCATCCTCCGGTGTATGTTTTGGTGAGAAATATGGCGCAAATTCAAACACTTTTTGTCTCCTTTTCGCATGATTTCCGCTATTTGGTATGGTGTAATTGGTAGTAAAAATCACTTTTGGACTATCCTTATAAGGTATAAATAGCTCATCCTTATTTTTCTTTTCTACCGTTACGCCTTCAGTTATAATTGAATAAAAGCCTTCAAAGTCAACATTACGTCTTGTATCTTCAATAGCCAATAACTTAGTATCAAGATCAACTCTCTGAAATGCAAAATTTTTATCTACCTTAAAATTCTTACCGTCAACCCGAACAAGTTTAATAATATACCCCAAAGCCTTAACAAATATTCCTTTGCCAGTTCCTCCTCCCATTGCTTCGTTCTCTGTTTCTTCGGCTAATATTATTGCAAATGGTCGAGCTGGGTCTTTATACTTGTGTAATAAATAGCCAATAATGCCTAAGCAATATATAATACGTTCAACTTCACCATTGCATATTTTATCAATAAACTTATAATATTCCGAATGGTCAACTTTAAAATCATTCTCAATTGTTATGTAATGATCAATCACTTGTGACTTCCATATAACTTTACCGAGTTCGCCGTATGACCTTAATTTTATGCCTTCTCTTGATATTTCAACTACACCATTTATAAACGGGAAATAGCAAATCTCTTTGGTATCTTCCAAAAAGTCGAGCTTTACTCTATCAAAAAACTCAAAGAAATTATCACTAAAATAATGCGATGATCCTTTGTAAACTACCTCCATGAGTGTCTGTGGATCGAGTCCATCATCAAATGACGATGGCAACCTATTTATATAATCCTTGATAAACTTTTTAATCATCTCGGTAGAACTCTCTTCTACCAATCCATCTTTTATTCGAATCAACCGATAAATAACGCTATTTGCATCATAAAAATAAAGGCTGAAGCCTCCAACGTCATGCAAAAATCTTTCTAATTTATCGAGTTTAATCTCGGCAGTTATTTTGCCATTCTTGATCTTAGCATCCCAAAACTCGCTGATCACATCACCACTTTCATTTTCTAATTTCTCAACTATCTCAAGTGCTTCATTATAATTCTTATTATGCTTTTGAACCAAATAAGTTACTTGATCTTCTTTTGATACACTTTGTTTGCGTTTTTCAAATAACTCACGCTCTATTTTTTCGCCAAAGTTTTGCTTGCGTTCACCATAGCCTTGATCTAAGAGCGCCAACGCCGCTTTTTTGAAGTTTCCTCTATGCTCCAGGATGGCAAAGACGGCGCAAGGCTTATAGCCTTTTTGTACTTGAAACGGCGTATTCGTTGAGAATACGGAAAATAATCCCATTTCGGTATTATAACTCCCACTATGCTCACTAATACCTCCTGGCCGCAAGAAGTAAATTCTAGTGCTTCCATTTTTAACCTTTTTCCATCCGTTGCGCTCCATGAGTTCGACAAAGTCGCACCTTTTGTTAAAGTCATCAAATGGCGAGAGTCCGTATTCCTTAGAAGAAGGCCGGTTATGAGCTTCAATGATTTCTTCGACAATAACTTCGTTGAATGAACGCATAATTGCGAGTAACTCTTCCCGCTCCTCGATTGTAATAACATTGATGCCATCTTGGATGATTTCGTAGCCGAGTGAAGGCGGTGCGACCACATAGCCGCCTTGACCTCGGCTTTCAATGATGCAAAGTTCTTTATTGTGTGGATTTTCTTTAATCTCGCTATCATTCGCTTGTCGCATAGCGAGTTTTTGATTCCCTTCCACCACTTCGCACCGATAATAGAGATGATACCCTCCATTTCTAGTCTTGACGATATGCAGTTTAGTAAATATTCCCTTTGGTAGTCTCTCCTTAATAGCTTGCCATAAGTCATACGTCTGATATTTAGTGTCAACATCTATTACTTCCAAACCACCACTTATTGCTCCACATATCACGGCTATTCCTTTTGCTCTTGCATCTGCCATTTGTTGATCCAATTCCGCTTGAGTTATCATTTCTTTTTGATAACGCTTCCAAGGATATATGGCTTGTTTATTATCATTTATAGCAATAGTGTTGATACCTAGTTCTAAGTAATTCATACATTAAAGTCCTTTATAACAAAATATATCAATATCTTCCACCGATCTTACAACTTTGGCAAACACTTCATGTTTGTTTAGTTCTTCAATACGTTTGAGTTGTAGTGGTGCAACTATTCCTTTTTCTGTCTTTACTTCTAAAAATATTACTCTGCCTTTACGAATGCACATCAAGTCTGGTATGCCATTCATATTGGTTTGAATGAGCTTAATTACTGACCATCCGCTTTTCATTAATCTGTCTTTAATCTTCTTTTGCAATTCTGATTCTCTCATATTCTTCTATTGTTTTAAATATTTGATAAGCTACTTGTGGGACTATTGCATTTCCTCCGGCTTTGATTGACTCGTTTCTCCATTTAGGAAAGGTAATATTGTCCAATCTGTCGGAAAGCCCATCATCTCCATTACAAATTGGGGAGACAGATGGGAACGATTCCCAGTAGTTTGATATCCCCACTCCGCTATTTCTTCTCCAAGATTGCTCTTTCCCCTGTCCATCAATGCGTGTCTGCTGTCCTGAGTTTTTGGTGTTGGTAACATCCCAGTTATTAATAACTGATCCAATGTTGTTCCATATCTCGTGCCCGTTGTTTTGCTCCGATTCACTACTTTTCCATCTTCTATTGTCGGAGTTCTGTTGTTCGCTCTTGTTGTAGGAGTTGGTAAAAGATTGAATACTTGTGTCGCAAGATTTGGCATCGTTGTCCCATTCGGATATTTCTCCATTCTCGTTTTGAATTTCTGCAAGTCTTGTACTTCCTCTCTTGTTGTTGGAGTGAGCAACAAACCATATTCTATCTCTTCGGTGGGGAGCGTTGACGGAGCAAGCTGGCAATAGAAACGGGAATACTTCGTACCCCTCAGCTTCCAAGTCAGATTGCACTTCGTGGAATACCAACCCTCCTGACCAATTAACAAGGCCGTAAACATTTTCGCCCACGATCCAACTTGGTTTAACCTCTCTAATTGTTCTAAGCATTTGCGGCCAGAGATGTCTCTCATCTTCTTTGCCAAGTCTGGCTCCTGCAAGGGAAAACGGCTGGCATGGGAATCCTCCGGTGAGGATGTCGATTTGTCCTCTGTGAACTGTAAAGTCTGTTGTACAAATGTTTTCATAACTGATTGCATTAGGCCAATAATGTTTTAATACTTTCTGTCCAAATGAATTCCACTCACAATGGAATATATTTTCCCACCCCATCCATTCTGCGGCTAAATCAAATCCTCCAATACCACTAAATAGTGATCCATGTGTCATATTATCTGTATATGTTTATCCATGTAATCAATCAATAGTTGCGTTGGCATCATTACGCCACTTTCTACTTCCACATCAAATACAATATTCCAATCCTTTTCAACTAATGTATTCAAATGTATAAGTCCTTCGTAAAAATCTCCGGTCTCATACATTTGATATTCCTCGGTAAGTCTTGTTATGTCTTTTGAACGCAAATCATCTCCAAATACTCGAAAAGTAATGATGATATGCAAGGCTTTAAAATTACCTCTTATCGCCGAAATTCCCTCATCCGATTTTACAATTTCAGCCTCCCAAAATATTTTTTTTGAGTTTTTATCTTCCCACCAGTCAATCTCGGTATTGGCCGGTAGTCCTAATTTATACGCAAGGTTCTCTATATCAATAGTGAATCCCTTCGAGATAAAGTTTTGCATTTTTTATAAATTTTGTTATTAAATATTTAATAGTAAGCACAATCATAAAGCATAGTGTAAATGGTACACAAAAGACCGCCCAATAGACGAGCCATCCGCTAATTTTTAATAATGCAATCATAATTCTCATTTTAAATAATCTTGCTTGAAATGATTAAGTGTATAATCTTTCTTATTCATAACGGCTTTGTAAATCTTGTCCTCTATTCCATTTACACTAAATATCCAGTAAATCTGACTTGATTCTACTCTATCCTTAGTCTGCATTCTTGCCCTACTTTGCCAATATGAGGTTGCCGAGAAGTCAATATTATAAAACACAAGTGCATCGGCCGAGCTTAAATTAATGCCTTCTCTACCGCTCACGATTTGAGAAACGAAAACCGCATCTTGGCCGGCCTCGTTAAACTTTGCAGCATCAAGCTCAATGCGTTTGCCAAATGTCCAAACAAGTGCGGCATATTCGGCTTGAAACTTATAAAATATAGCAATCTTTTTGCCTTCAAATTTATCCCGTATGAATTCTGACTTTGTGTAATCAAATGCCTTTGCTACTCGCTCTGGTTCATCAATGATCACCGTACCGCTATAAATTTGGTGCAGCTTATTCATGAGCTTTACCGCAGTATCACCCATAACGGTTGCCCCTTCTTGATTGCGTACCAATTTGTCACGTTTTAACTTATCGGCGAACTTATAAGTAGATTCATCCATTTTAACGTAGTAAATATTCTCTTCTACAAGTCCTTCAAAACCGGCTTGTTCTTGGGTGTAAGTAAACATAATTTGCTTTATATCTTCTTTAATAAGCATCTCATCCGCATCGCTATAATCATTGATTTGCCTATTAAACACATATTTGTGAGTAATATTAACATAATGCTTTGCCCATTGGTAAAAGTTCTTATGTGCCTTGAATGGCGAGTAACTACTTATCCATAGTTGGTGATAAATTTGAGAATAAGACTCCGGTGTTGGTGTACCACTTAAATAAATGATGGGTGTATGTTGACAAATGCGTTTTAACTCTATTGCTCTTTTGCTAGGCCTTGGGAATGCTCCGCATCCATGTGCCTCATCAATGATTACGCAATCCCAACCGTACTCAACTTTATGCAATTGCTCAAAATTGGTGATGTATATTTCCATATCATAGCCCATCTTTTTGGCCTGCATGATAATGTCATCAATAGCCTTTTTCTTAGTGCAAAACAAAACTTTACTAGCTCCAAACTTATAAGACGTAGCCAAAGCAGTCATGGTTTTGCCAGTCCTCACTTCCATGGCTAAATATGCTATCTTATGATATTTGAGCGCCTTTGCAGCTTTATCGCTAATCTCTATTTGGTAATCTCTAAGCATTATAAGTTTTTTCGTGGGTCTGGGTTTTCGCCTTTGTCATTGTAAGGCTTGTATTCTATGCGTGGGTAGTATTTATTAAACTCGCTTTTTTCAATCCAATTGCCTCTGTATTTAAAATACCATTCACCTTTACTAAGACGCCATAAAACAAGTTTGCGTTCTTGATTGTGTTTGATGTATTCATCAATCTTGTGAGTTATTTGTGTCATAGTATCCTTGTTCAGATAGTTTAAAATGTATGTCATCCCATGTAACCTCATATTGCTCTTTTAGTTTCTCAACGTAAAGAGTTGCATCCATTAACTCATCTTGCAAATGGTTGAGCCATTCAAAAGTATTTAAGTCATTGCGTTCAAGATTTGTCTTGTATTTAGCATATCCATATTTTGCACGCTCTTGGTATTTCTTGACTACATTATCTACAATCTTATCTCTTGGCGGCTCATAACACTCAATACATACTTCCATGTCATCAGTCTTGAAAAGCACCATAACATCGGCGTTACATTTGTTACATTTCATTTCTCTTATGTTTTATTTGATAAGATAAGTTGCGAGGTTTTACATCTTCATTCATAAACTTCCAAAGTTCAAATGTTGACTTAAATAGCTTTAAATCTTTTTTAACATCATTGAGTGATCGTTGAATAAGCTGCCACCCAATGCCTTGTATCGCTCCAGCTTTGCCAGTTGTCCTGGTCTTTGCATTTAGCCAAAGAATAGCAACGCCATCAACTTGTATTTTCATTGTCTTTAATAACTCATGGTAAGCCGCAAGTTGTAGCCAATACGATGGGTAAATATTATTGGATGTTTTGATGTCAACGAGTAATACTTGTCCGTTTAAATTAATCACACGATCAAGTGTGCCGGCATAACCTAGCTTTTTGCTTACAATATTTACCTCCATCATATCAATTGATGGCTTATATGTTTTTGTGAAATCAACGTAACGCTCAAACATCGACCATTCAAGCATCTTAAATGATGGCAAACCGTTTTTGCCTAAAAATTGCACCTCCTCACCGCCATCATAACGCTCGGTAAGTTCATGTACGGTTGAGCCTCTACGCCCGGCCTCATCTCTAATTTGGTCGGCATCTCCTCCAACTTCTTTTATCCATTTAAAATAACTTGCATCTTTTGGAAATGCCTCTAACACCGTTGTAACACTTGGCACATAAGTACCTTGATCGGTAAGGTAAAATCGTGAGTCAGTAAACTCAATACGATTTTTTGGTAAGTCAATTGTGAAATTTAGCATTGTAGTTGGTTTTTATTAGTAATAGTAAAAAGTATGATCCTTATATTGGAGTCGAACCAATCCCTTGCGTACCTCTACGATAAGGAGAGCCACTCAACCAAACCTTATTAAAAAGGTGTGTCATCCTCGTTTACTTCTTGGAGGGATGGCTTAATTTTAGGTAAGATAGTAGATTTTACATATTCCTCCAAAAATTCCATACGGTCTGTGTCATCCCATGTCTCAACACCTTTTACTTTAATCTTTTTAAGTTGTGGCATTTGCCCTGGATTATCCTTAGTCCAAAAATGCTTAATTGGTTTACCATTTTGGTTGAGAAAAATAACGCTTGACTTTTTCTCGCCATCAACATTTAACTTAGGAGTTAGTGTAACATTTACACTTAGATCAACATTTGGCAATGCCTTGAGAAATGAGATTGCGTAGCCACTTGAGTATTTTAACTCAAGAAAGTGAGTATTTGAGTCATCTTTTACAGATACAACCCAAAATTTGCCATAGTCAGACTCTTTTGTTTTGACGTCAATAATTTTGCCGCATAAAGAGTCATAAAACTCTTCATGTACCTCTTTTCCGACTTTGTTAATACGTGATACACTTTTGTCAGTAGCTTGTTTAAATTGGCGTACGAGTTTTCCATTTGAAATGGATAAGAAAACGCCCGATCCTTGATTAGACTGAAGTCCCATGTTGCTTAGTTTTTATTGTTAAGTAAATAGTTAATGCGCTTTTTATAATCGTTTAGTAAAATGCTTGCTCGGTCATTAAATACTTGCGTGTCCATGTATTGCTCATATTTATAAAAAAATTGATCGATGCGAGTTTGTACGTTATCACATTCATCAATATTCATATTATAAATCTTGAGTGATAGCCAATTGTAATCATCCCAAAACGCCACTGGCATTTTATATTTATTGTTACGGTCTATGCGTTTATGTTGCTTTGGTTTTGGCTTGATGTTACGAAAAATGTAAATAGAGCAAAAAGCACTACAAAGAAGAACGATTAAAATTATTTTCATCACGCAGAGTTTTAGTAATTTTTAAATAGTTGTTAAGTGTGATCCTTCCGGTCTTTTCTGCACGATATACGGTCATTGTTGTTGTATTGGCTAGCTTTGCCAATTTCTCACGAGATAAACCTCGTCTTGTTCGTAGTTCCTTAATTTCTTCTTGTATTGTCATATCATTTAATTTGCTACAAAATTAAAGTAACATAATTGAAACTAATTAATATAATTACGAAAACGATTTCGTATAATGTACGTACATTTTTACGTACTTAAAAGTGCAATCAATTACACTTTCGACCACTTATGAGCCGAATATCGACCATAATCGGCTCACATATCGACCATTTTTGAGCCAAATAAAAAAGCCTCGGTAAATACCAAGGCCGTAAAACCAACCGCTTATGAACAAAAAATATTATTGCTTCTTTTCCCAACTCGTGAATCCAAGAGCCGCAGCCGCAAGTCCAGCCACCGCCCATACAAGCGCATCACTTGGTGGATGTTCGCCAGCTTTTACAAGTGCATAGCAAAGAAAGACTGCACATCCAATACCAACAAGCCTTTTACTAGAGGCCTCTCCATTGTTAGAGATAAATCCTTTTAACCAATTAATAAATTTCATATCGTTCCATCTTGTAACGGTTGATCCTCATGCGGCTCAACTCGTCTATAATTTTCCTTCCAAAGTATCTTAGTTAAAATTACGCTTTTTTTGATTATTTCTTCCTCACTTGCCTCTGGCCATAATAGATGCAAAACCTCATGGACTATGATCTCAAGGTGCTTTTTACCTTTGAGCCGCTCCTCTATCTCAATCACCCCATCGCTATGAGCTAACCCCCATACCTTTTCCTTACCCAATTTGCGATATTTTATGCGTATTCTCATTTGTCAGTCCTGGTATTATACTTCCCACAAGTCTTACATTGATAGACAATTTTCTTTATACCACTCGCATTAATCCTTTGTAAATGCCTTATAAGATCATTTGAGCCACATTCTGGGCAGTTCCCCCTATCTTGACCGAATATTACACCATAATGGGTTTTAGGGGCTATATGAGTCGCTAAATGCTTATAAACCTTTTCAAGCAGTATCACATCCATTTTGCAATACTTGACCATCTTGTCCATAGCCGCTTTGTCTTTCTCAAGCACTATGGCCTTCCATAAGTCAAACTCTGTATGAATCTTTTGACCAATGCCTAAGAATTTAGCGATATAATTAAGCCTATTTGAGTTAAATCGAAACTTATTACGAGCTACTTTTAAGGTATCAATAGTAACGTAATTTGGAAACATTTCGATTCCATGAAATAGGCATCGAGTCCTAATCCAAGCCAGGTCAAATTTGTCTCCATTATGGCCTACAAGCTCATCAGCACTATTAGCAATTTTGATGAACTTCTCAAGCATTTTTTTATCGCATTGCTTGGCATCCCAAGTTAATGCTTCAGTAGATTTTTCATCTTCCCATTTATAACAAATGCAAATAATTGCTCGCTCCTTAATGATATTGGAATAATCAATATTTTTTTTGTAACCAGCCTCCCAAAATAGACCAATGTTTGGAGACGTCTCTATATCGAAATAGAGCCTTCTTCTTTTAGTCATAGATAGCGTTTATAGGCCATATATCCTACGCCTACAAGCCCAATCCATAGCCAAGTCAAAAATAATGCTTTTGATTTTTTTGCGTGCTTTTCTTCGAGTATTATATAGTCCTTTGACTTCTTTTCATATAGCACTTTATACCTATCATCCCACTTTGTAGTGTTGATGATGATAGTATCATGTGATGCTTTGACTATTTGCTTAATCTTTTCTTTGAACACTGGCTGATCAACATATTTTGTCTCGGTCAGCCATTTATATAGCGTATCAATGCTTTTGTCAACTATCAATGAATCCTTGACAACTCGAATGGTGTCAATTTTGCTCTCTTGTGGGAACTGCTCAAGGCAGTACTCAGCCGCCTTGTCTGGATGAAGTAGCATAAACCTCTTGACTTTATTTGAGGTTACGCATGATGAGAACAGAATTAGAATGGGTAAGTATTTTAGCATAATAGTGAATTGAAAGTTTTTGTTTTAGATATGCGATCTTCGAGGCCATTATGTCCGCCGTTTATTCGTCTGGTTAAGTGCTTTATGGTTTCATCATCAATTCCTCTATCAGCTAAAAGCCACAAATTCTTATATTCAAAAAACCATGCTGCACTTGTAAGTGCATATTTAGTAACTACTAAATCTGGGTCTTTTAATAAATCCACTCCGATAAAGTTCCCAAATTGGGAATAATTGATTTTACCAGTTAATTGGATATAACCACGGCCTCTATATTTCCATCCATCTCCACTTGCCTTGTCACCATTACCCATGCGATTAGAATAGACAATATTTGCTATCATCTCTGGTTTTCTAGCCGCTATCTCTGCCGTCTCTTTTGAGAAATATTTTGGGAAGATTTTTAGCAGTCCCTCTGCGCTATAATTTAAATTCTCGGTAACAAACTTAAAGTTACCTGACTCATGTGCGCACTGAGCGAGGAAATTTGATAGCTTATTAATAGAGTTGATCTTAAACGTATCAATTACGCTTGGCAATTCATCGAGAACTTTTGATGGTATTTTTAAGCGTAATTTTTGCGTGATCATGTCCAGATTTCATTTCTAAATTCATCTACTACTACCCAGTTCACTCCGTTACTCACTATTCCAACGTAATTATATTGATCGTTCAATGTAAGTGTTGTTGAGTTGTCTATTGTCTCTGTGCTATATGCATCGAGTGTCACTACATTTGCCGTTGCATCGGTCTTTTTTATAATAAAATAAGAGCCATTATTCGCCGCCGTTGGAAGGGTGACGGTAATAGCTCCAGCCGTTGCATTTACGAGATATGTTATTAGGCCATTGGTCTCGGTAATTGTGAAATTACTCGTCTTGGACTCGTATGCAAATATTAAGTTACTTGCATTTATGTCTTGATCAAAATTTGTTATTAATGACCTATTTATTCTCATTATAATTCTTCTTCTTGTTCTTTCTCTGGCTTAACGTATGTAACCCCATTTGTCCATCCTTCCAAGAACCAATACGGCTCAAGACCATCTGGGTTCATCACTTCTATTTTCTTAAACTCAAACTCACTATCTTCTAATTTCTTCAAATCAGCTTTGAGCTTCTTTAATCCTTCTTTATTAAAGTTGTACTCACCTTTGTCATTGAGGATCAAATTCCCTTTATCATCTACCGCAGCGTGATCAAGCCTAATATCTTCAATCTTTGCTTGAAACTCATCGATTGATGGCTTGAGCTTTTCATAGATTTTAAAGAGCTTCTTTTGTCCTTTTGTCTCTTGTTGACCGATGTTTAGTTTAATGTTCTCAATTAAAATAAGCAGTTCTCTGTAAGTCATAGTGTTTAATTTTTGCTAATTTAATATTTTATTTTAACAAGCTGAAATATCAGTAATAACTCCAGCCGTACTTACCTTTAAATATCTTGCTGAACCTATATATATCCAACCAGCAGTTCCATAAGTTTTAGCATTTGTTCTTGCTCTATTTGAATACAATTGACATCCAATGGCAAATAATGTAGTCGTACCAGATGAATACACCATTTCCAAACTACCACTTGAAGAACTACATGATACTGCCGTAGTTCCACTATATACATAATACCCAATATCAAGCAAATTCTTCATTACGCATTGGCTATCACTATATCCAGTTAGTGTACTATAAACCGTTTTTGTTGATGTATCGTTGTAGTAGGTGATTCCATATGTATTAAGATCGCCTATTGTCGCAATCTCTGTTGTGCTTGGAGGGAGTGATGAATACTTATAATAACCTAATGTACAAGCATTCCTCAACGCTTGTAGCGTACACAATTGGTTATATGCATTGCCATCCCAAGTAGTTGCCATTATTTAAGTTTTGCTTCGAGTTCTAAAATCTTTGCTTCAAGTGCTGCAATTTTAGCAGTGTGTACTTGTCTATATGACAAATCCAAATATCCATTATCACGAACAGATATTGCGCTATTTAATACATTCTCTAAGTCTTGTGCTAAATATCCAACTTCAATCTTGCCATCTTTCTCATAAATCTTAGCTGATATGTTTAATATATCATTTGATTTGTAGTCTTGTATATTTGATTTCAAGCGCATATCTGATGATTCAAAGAATGATGTTGCGGTGACTGAAGATGTACAAGTAATTGCCCCAGTAGAAGCTATGCGCATGCGTTCGGTGCCAATAGAAGTACCAGGATTTAACCCAGTACAAAAAAGTATATTTCCTGAATCTGTACCAAAATAGAAATCTGCAGTTGAACCTGGTCTTGCCGCTAAATATCTATTTGATGAAGTACCAGTTCCATTACCAATTACAATTGAAGCATCACTTGCTGCCGTTGGTGATGAAACTTGTAAAGTAGTTCCATAACCACTCGGCGAAGTAGTCCCTATTCCGACATTGCCGCCACTCGTGATGCGCATTTTCTCGGAATCACCAGTCACAAATCTTAAATCAGCACTATTTTGTGTTCCTATATAACCAGTTCCATCTGATATATGCGCCATTACAAGTCCATTACTTGTATTGTTTGCATTTACAACGGTTATATAAGTTGTTGCAGCAGTCGAACTTGGATTTCTAAAAAATGAATTTGAGCCAGAAGATGCAACTTCTAATTTAATTGCAGGCGAAGTAGTCCCGATTCCGACATTGCCACTTCCATTAATAACCATTGCTCTTTTGCCATTAGTAGAACTTGATGCTCTAACTACAAAATTTAAAGATGAAGCAATATTATCGTATAGAGAGCCTATTGAACCATTACCTTGATTATCTGACCAAATGCCGATACCTTCTGTTGGTGTTGCAGAATTTAATGCAGAATAAACGCCATTGTTGAAGTTTGTATATGAAATTCCATTATTGTTTGTTGCGCCAACATTCAACAACATTCCACTCGTATTGGTCACACTCGAACTAAAACTTGCTGCGCCGGTTGTCGCTATTGATAACCTTTGATTACCTCCTGCATAAATTGAAACAGAATGATTAACATTTCCACTACCAAAATAATTTACATTAGATGAGTAAGAAACAATACTCTCTCCTATTGAAGACCTCAATGCAGCACCATTACCTAAATATATATCTGAAGTATAAAGATTACCACTAAACGTAGCTGCGCCAGTTGAGGAGATTGTTTGATGTACAGTACTTCCATCTCCACTAAATTGTAAACCAGTTATTTGTGTTATATGACCAATTGCAGCTTTATCTACACCGCCTTCTTGAAATTTTAATATAGGCCCATTGCTATTAGACGAATTTAAGACCAATTGCGGATAATTGGCCATTGATACTGTAACTGTATTACTAAACGTAGCACTCGTTCCGCTTAATGCGCCAGAGAATCTACCAGTACCATAAACATCTAATGTATAAGAAGCAGTATTAGCACTACCTACAGTTAAACTACCAGTATTCTGTGCGGTAGTGTTTTTGAATGTCATTATGTTTCCAGTACTATTTGCTGCTACATAAACTCCACTTCCATAGCTACCCCACCATATACTTCTATTATCACTTATTATTATATTACCATTAACACCTCCTGAACCAGTTACATTTGTTACATATAAATCTGCATCAGATATTGTTGTTTGACCAGTAAATGTCTTTGCACCAGCAAGTGTCTGCGTTCCAGTTGTTACAACACCATTTTGACTTGCAGATGCGCTTTTTACTTGTATAGTTGTACCACTACCAATTACCGCACCAGCCCCCCCAGTTATTGTTAAAACTGAACTTGTCGATTCAGTCAGATTTCCTTTAGTTACTGCTGGCTCTTTTGCATTAAACGTACTCCAATCGGCACTACTTAATTTACCAGTATTTGTTGCTGATGCAATTGGTAAATTAAATGTATGTGTTGTACTTGTAGAACTAATTGCGAAGTCTGTGCCACTTGTACCAGTAGCAAATGTTTGAGTTGCTCCAGTCAGTCCGTTTAATGATGTAATGGCAGTAGTTAAATAAGTATTTGTATCAACAGAAAGAGTACCATTTGCACTACTAAATTTTACAAAACCATTTGTTGTATATCCAGGAAATCTTGCAGTCAAATCAGCATTTAATATTAATGCAGGACTTCCGCCATTAACCTCTATATGTACAATACCACTTGCATTATAGTTAGCAAGTGTAAGCCTTGATGCGCCAGTATTATAATATAAAGCTCCACTACCAGCAGTCATATTGGTTAAAAACAACGCTGGAACGGTAGGTGATGAGCTAAATGTCTTTGCACCAGCTATTGTTTGCGTGCCAGTAGTGATTACACCTCTTGCCGTTGCACTTGCATCTGGTAAATTAAACGTATGCGTTGAAGTACTTGAACTTATTGCAAAGTCAGTTCCAGTTGTTCCAGTTGCAAATATTTGAGTTGCCCCAGTTAATCCATTTAAACTTGTAATAGCTGCGCTTATATAAGTTGGTGTCCAGTTCTCCCATTTACTAGATGTGCCATTGAACTGCAAAAGTTGTCCATTTGTCGGACTCGTTAAAGTAACGTTACTAATATCTCCAAGCCCAAGATTGACCGCTCCAGTAAAGCCATTCACCGAACTTACCGCATCCGTATTATCAACTTTATCCCAAGTTGTACCGTTAAATATTGCCCAGTCACCCACTTTCCAATCTGTAATGCCATCAAGGTTAGTTGATCCAGCAACGGTTACGATATAGTACCATCCTTTTGTACCAGATGAACTTGTAAGAGTTGGAGTATTTGTACTTGCATTCCAAGTTCCTTTATAGTAAACTCCACCGACAAGCGCACTAATCTGATTCTGCACTTTACCAAACGCAGTTAGTATGCTATCAGTCGCAGCAATTGTGCCGCCACCACTTAAATTAAGTCCAGTCAATACCGTTGCAAGAACACGAGGCTCGGTGAAATACACAGAACCACTCTCTGGCACTACACTTGTATTGAGCGTTTGGAAGGTTTTGTCGCCTCTATAATATTGCAAAGAAGTTCCAGCAGTAATGGCTGGTTCTTTGCTATTAAAAGTTGTCCAATCGGTACTTGTTAAGTATCCATTCACGCTACCAGTAGCGGCTGGGATACTAATCGTTCCACTTGTGTTTACAAGTGGCGAACTAAAAGTTAATGCAGTTTGGTATGATGTGCTATCAAGAGATCCATCACCTTTTAAGAACTGCGAAGATGTACCACTTGTTATATATTTTTGAATACGTTGATTGCCTCCACTTCCTTTACCAATGTAAAGATCGTAAGTGTCAGTAGTGAATAAAGGCTCTGCAAGTTGTCCTTGTGGGATTGTTGCTGCCGTACCTCTTTTTATCTTTAATGTATTTGCCATCTATTTATTTTTACCAAGTTCCGCAATCTATTGTATCGTTTACTCCAATCTTCGCATTGAATACACTCCAATCCGAGCTACTCAAAGCACCTCTTGCACTCGCACTAGCCGTAGGAAGATTAAATGTATGAGTATCCGTTACGCTACTTATTGAAAAGTCAGTTCCGCTTGTACCTACCGCAAAATATTGTGTCGCCGCCGTTAAGCCATTTAAAGTACCAATACCAGTTGTGAAGGTAGTATGTACTTCCGCTATCTTACCATCTTCGGTATATAAAGTTACACTCTTACCATTTGTGTTTTGAATATAAAATTGTATGACTACCCTATCGGTTGCAGTTATTGCAGTTGCAGGAACAGATATATCAAAGCTATAAAGCGTTGGTACATTGCCCTCCGTAATTTGCTTAATTGGAGATGTTGAGATAAGTGTAATGGTAGAGCCGTTCCATACCTCTAGCTTTGCATAAAGCTCTGCATGATTTGATCCACCTCCAGTTTCACTTAAATATGTATCTATTGTCCAAACACCAGCAGGAATTTGTAGTAGATTAGGTACACCAGCATCGGTAATAAAATTAGCAAGTGTTCCAGTTGCGGAAGCGGTAAAATTTGCTGCACTTCCAGTGCCAGCAATCTCACCTAGCTCATACATTGGCAACCCTGCTATTGTGCCTTGTGAAGTATTACCATTGAAGTAATAAATTCTACCTCCACCACCCCCACCAGGTACACTTGGGAAATCAGCCAAGCTACCATCACCACGAACATATTGTGAAACTGCGCCAGCTCCACTAACCGCTATCGTACCATTGCTAGTCAAAGGAGAATTGTTCACCGTAAATGCGGATGGCATTGTAAGTCCAACACTTGTAAGTCCAGTGTCTATATCACTCCAGGATGTTGTAATTGTACCACCATCTTGCTGAGTTAATGTTAGAGTCTTTGTGCTTGTGCCAGTGACACTTGCACTATTTATTTTATCGTTATATGCTTGATCCCATTCAGCTTGCTTTGCATCTGTTGGGATTGAATATCCGCTACCATAAGTTATGGCAATTGTACCATTGCTTGTTAATGGGCTATTTGATACGGTTAAGCCAGTTGGAACGCTTATGCCAACTGAAGTAAGTCCAGTGTCAGTGTCCGTGCCATTCACCCATGCTGATCCGTTATATTTCAGCACTTGATTGGTAGTAGGCGATGTTATTGTCACATCTCCAAGTTGTCCCAAATTATAATCACCTTCCGTAGCCACCACATCGCCAGTCCTTCCAAAAACACTTGTCACTGGTGCAGTATCATAATCCGACCAGCTTGCTTGTAAGGTAGAGCCGTCTTGCTTGGTAAGGGTAAGTGTCTTGGTTGTCGTACCGCTAACGCTTGCAGCAGTCAAGCTCCGATCATATGCCGTGTCCCACTGCGCTTGCTCAGCATCCGTAGGAAGGCTATAACCAGATGAATATGTTACGGCTAATGTGCCACTTTGTGTTAGTGGACTATTTGCAACACTAAACCCAGTAGGCATTGTAAGCCCAACGGAGGTTAAATTTGTTGCAGCACCACTAGCATTATAATCAAGGCTCACATATACCGGACTCTGCTGGCCTCCACTTATAGTAATATCAGTTACATCATAAGTAACTTTAATTACTGGTTGTGTATTTTGGTATGTAACTTTTATTACTATCACGATGTAACTTGGTTTTGAACTTCTACATACCCTTGCATCCAGGTATATTTATTTGTTGATATTGTTACTTCAAGTTCGTAAGTATATTCACCGGCCGTATAAGCAGCAGTTTGAGTAGGTGTGAGCGTTACTTTTCTTGTATGATTGTCTATCTGCACAAAAGTAGCATTAAGCCACTCAATCATCACCGTTCCACTTGTGTTCTTGGCTTGTAATTTAAACGAATATGTTGAAACATCTATTGGAGTTTCCTCACATTCATCTTCATAGAATGAATAGGAGACTACATAAGTGTCACCTTTTTTGATTGGTTTCATGTTCAATTCTCCTATCATAATCTATCAGCTTTATCTTTTAATTCTAATTTTATTTCATTGAGCGCTTGCATAATCTCCTTAAATTGCTCTACGGTTTCATCCTCTTTCTTTTCAAGCGTTTTAAGTCGCAAATCATGCTCTCTTAATTTTATTTTCATATCTGTATAAATACGAATTCCCCCTAAAATAAAGGCGAATGTTTGAATACCAAGAATTAACCAGAAATTTGCTTCCATTTCGCTTAAAATTACATAATTTTTTTATATTGATATATATGCCGCTTTTACCGTTTTGCCATTATATGACGTACCAATATTGATACTATAAACTCCACCTCCTTCGTTAGTAACGCTATAATTATAATACCATACTCCTTCTATTCCAACTGCCACTAATTTGTAAGATGACGTACTTCTTGCCGTAATTTTACCGCTTGAAACGGTATAGCTATCAACACTTGTTATTTCTACAAGTGGCCCAGTACCTTGCAACGTGAATGAATAAGTGCCATTTTGTGTCGTTGCACTTGTTAAAGTCAAATCTTGTATAATACAACTAAATTGATATACTTTATAATTTCCAGTTGTATCAATCATATCCAAATATGCCACAAATTCTGTGTCACTTCCTTCAATAAAACTATCAAAAAATGTTATTGGCTGCATTGATGATTGAGCCATTTTGACAAGTCCATCACCACTTATTGTAAATGATGACCTATTGGGTATATACTCACGAAATATACCATTTGTTCTTGGCGCAAGCTCAAGAAAATCCCTAGTAATACTTAAAGTTGCAGTTTTAGTACAAGCAAATGGATAAACATTACCACTTGCATCTGTAACCGCTATTACTAAACCTTCTGCTTTAACTGCTTCTGCCATATTAATTCGTTAAATATTTGTCCTCATAAGTATCAAAAGTCTGAGCCGTATTAGTAGTATAACTAAAAGTCATTGAACCTCCGGTTAAATCAAAAGAATAAATATTGCTATCTATCCATACGCTTAATATATCATTTGTAGATAATGCCACACTTGATGCGCTTAAATCCACATTAAAATATTCAGGAGTATTATTTATATAAACCGTTCCAGTTGCAAGTAATGTTGTGCCGTTTTTATATAGCTTGAAATCAACCGGACTTGTGCCATAAGTATTTATCGCACCACTAACATTACATGATATATTTACGGTTATATTATTTGATCCATTATATGTTATATTGCTTGTACCTCCAAGCGTAAAATCAGCCGGACTTACTATTGTCCAAGGCACATAATTTGTTGAGCTATATGACCCAGTTGTTACATCAGCTTGAAAATTCTTTGTGATATTAGTTCCTGGGTCTTTTTGACTATCATATACTTCAATAAGAGTAGCTGACCATGTTGCGGCTTCAAAATCAATTTCACGCATATTCAAAACATAATACACCTTATCTGGATCATCGTCAACAAAAATAAATGTATTAATTAATCCTATTGGATCAGCACCACTATTAAATTTTAATCCATAACAATTTACATCAATCTTATTACGGTTAAATCTATTATGCTCCCAATAAGGGATCAAATTTTGTTGTAAAAAAGGGAATCTTTCATCTGGATACCTATACCTAAACCATTCTGCATTTGTCAATGTTTCGCCATCTTGCTCAAACATTATGCCTTTAAAATTATATGATACATTATCCTCTAAATATGTAGTATTTTCTGATACATTCCGTAAACTATCAGTTTTTACATATTTAACTTGATGTGATGTTATATTTGATCTTCTTTGATCTGTATTAAATACTGGAATTACTTCAAGTGAAAAATTCTTAACATTTACTTGATTATCAACATAAGCCTGCTTGTTTTCTCCATAAAATACAAATCTAAACTTTCCTTGTGCCGGAATTGGCTCAGATGTTATGGTAAATGAGTTCCATTGATCAGCAAAAATTTCTTTAGTATCATTTATATCAAAAGTTATAGCAGTTGGAGTTCCGCTAAATCCACTATTTGCGGTATGCCATTTTCCATCAGCATCCATTGTATAATTTCCAATGCTTGTTTCAAGTAAAATATAAGCAATTTTTATGGTCTTTTTAGATGCTGGATAATAATTATATTTATAATTAAATGCAATATTTAATTGATCAAGTGATCTAACATTACAATATTCACTTACTATCCAACTATCATTTGAGTCAGCAAGTCTAAAAAATGCCAATCTTTCACTTAATATTGTATCAAGATATATTTCATCAATCCCTTTTGGTCTAGTTACTGGAGTTGGACTATTAAATGATCCTTCTTGAAATGTCCAATTATCTAATTGGTATAATTTTATAGATGAGTTTGCACTAACCAAAGCTCCCCTTGTAAAACTTGAATTTTGTACGCATTCTGGATAAGTTACATATTGTTTTGTAAGTTTATCCTCTTTTGTACGGCGCATTATATATCTAAGCATTTCCGCAGATATTGGCTTCATGCTTTCATCTACGCCAATATTTGCGTCATATCTTCTATTTGAACTATGGCGACCAGTTACGCTATTCCTAAAACCTCTCAAGTTAGTATTAGTAGGTATATATAAATCCTCCAATCTCAAAAAGTACCATTGACCTTTATATTGAAATAAAGTCTGGTTAAATGATGTATTAATTTTATTTAATGTATCTAGTTTAGAATCATATTGCTTTGGCTCTTGCATGAATGTTCTTGTGTCAATATAACATTGATCAAGGCACATATCAGTATTGCCATCACTCATTGAAGTATGATATAAACTATTATAAACTCTTGATTGTAAAAGAGTTTGTGGTGTTTCTTCTAAACAATAACCTATTGCTTCCCAAGGAGTAACCAATCCAACAACCTCTGCTCCTTCATTGCTAAATTGCTTTTCGCTTAATTGGCCAATTCCTTCAGTTGCAGTTAATGTTAAAATATGATCAGTTTGTACCCAAGTTTCTTGAAAATTATCTTGCAAAATATACCCATACCAATATGGCGAAAATGATCCAAACGAAAATATAACTAATATGTCATCATCGTTATTAGTTATAAAATTGTCCATTGTTACACCACTATCACTTGCAATAATATTTATTGTTGCTTGTTGCGGTCTATATGGCTTAAATAAATCTTCTGAAGTATTGTATTCTTGTAAAATGAATGGCCTTGAAGAACCAATCAAATTAGTAACACCGCCAGTCCATCCTTCATAATGAAATTGAATTTGGCAAGTATCACCCTGGCGATTCTTAAACTCTAACCTATATTTTTCTTGTTTAGCCAATTCTATTTATGTTAGTGTTTGTTCTATTTATAGCACCAATTAAATCTGATCCTCTTAAGCTCAATGCAACTGATCCGCTCATGGCTAATCCTCCTTGAGTTATCCCACCCATATTTACTGCTCCTGGAGTTGTCCTACCAAATCCACCGCCACCAGTTGCCTTATCAGCCAATCTTGCCGTTGCACTATATCCACCTCCAGTTATTGCATCAGCAATGGCAACTGCGGCAGTTGTAGCAATTATTTGTACCAAAATACGTTTCAATTGCTCAATAACTATATTTCCAAATTCTTTCCAACTTATTTTACCACCTTCTAAAACGGTATCAAATAAATAAGTTAATGGTTGTACAAGTGATGATTCAATAATACTTGCTATATTATTAAAATTTTTAGCTAATTCTTTTGATGTTGTTTTAGTATTATTATCTATATTTTTGAAAAAACCATTTATTTTTCTTTGAAATTCCTCTAACCCTAATAACATATCATTTTGCATTAATGATTGATTAAGGGTATTAAATCCATTATTTACTTTTGTATTTAATGTATTTCCTAAACCATCCATTGCAAATTGAGCTGCCATTGTTCTCTCTGCAACTTTTTGAATAATATAATTCCAACCTTCTAAATTTTTGGCATTTTTTTGTAAAATATGATTGAAATCATCACCGGCAAAAGTTGCACTTGCACCAAATCCAGTCCATAAACCTAATTCTTTAGCAGCTTCTTGTTGCTGCTTTCTAAATCTTTTTAATGCTTCTTCACTATCATATACTTTTGAATTATATTGAGCAATTGAATTGACCAATGGCTCTAATTTCTTCAAATATTCATCAGTAGTCGATATTGTTTGATTATATGCGGTGATATTTGCTTTTAACGCATTTTCAGCATTTTTTAATGTTATAACTTCAACTGCTTGAAAACCTTCAGCTTGTGCAGCATCAATTATACCTTGTTTTTTTGCACGATTATAAGCATCTTGAGCTTGAGTCAAATTTGTTATTAAACTAGCTCTTTCTATTTCTAGTGTTAATTGTTTATTGGTTACTTCACCAATAACTTTATTTAATGCTTGCTCTTGTGCTTTTAATAATATTAAATTTCTTCTTTGTTTTGCTTGTTCACCTATTAAATTAATAGATTCTTGTGTAAGTGCATTTTCATCACGAATGCCAGCAATAACATCTGGTGCAATTGTTTTTAACTCTCTATATGCTGCAATTCTTTCACTATATGGCTTTTTGCTATCTTTTAAACTATTTACTAATATATCAATTTTACCAGATTCAGCAGTTGCACTACTAGCACCATCAATTAATTCTTTATTATATGATTTTTGTAATTTTTCTGCTTCAGAAACTAAACCAAATACATTTTTAAATGCTTCACCAAGTGATCCATATTTTTGTGTAAGTGATGTAACACCAGCGATAATAGCACCAAATGCAAATGATAATCCTGCTGGGCCAATCAAAGATGTGCCAACTGCTTTTAATGCACCGCCAAGACCTCCACTTGTTTTACTTAACTGAGAAAATTGATCTAAAACAATTGGTAAGTTATTTTGAATAGCAATAAATCCAAATGGCAAATCTCTTGCAACTTGACTTATTGAATTTAATGCAGCAGCACCAGCGTAAGATGATTGAGGTAATTTATCTAAACCAACTTTCCTTAAATTAATTAAACTTTGTTCAAGCTCACCAATATATTTATTGGTTTCTACAATAGCTTGCCCAGTCTGTGTTTTAAGTGTATTTCTAACACTTTTTAATTCAGCTTCTACTTCAGTAATGGATTTGGTAAATTGACTTATATCCGCACCTAACCGAAATATAAAATCCTCATTTGCCATTACTTAACCGTTTAAATATTTGTCTATATTCTTCCTCGTCAATTTTGCTCACCGTTTCATCACCAGGTAACTCCCATAGTTGCTCTGGTGATTTTGGTGCGGTCTTTGGATCGCCCATTAACCGCACCATAGTAAACATTAACATTCTTGTTTGCTTATAGTCATCAATTCTACGAGCCTCATGTCCTTTTATCATAAGGGACAAATGCTTAGGACTCATCGAATAAAACTCACGAGGCAGCAGTCTTAATTCACCAAAAGCAAACGCTTCTATTTCTTCCCACGAGAGTTCTTTTTTTTTGCTTGTTCTTGCTCATCTTTTGGCTTGATAAAATCGCTTTCACTCCAACATTTAATCGCTTTTGCGATCTCATTATCTTCTTTGTTAGTTAGCAATGTTATCTCAACCCAATCAACAATATCAGCAAATTTATATTTTGGTTCGGCTTCCTTTACAACGCAATTGTTATAATATCCACTATAAATAATGTGACTTATTGTGATCTCATTTAATATAGATGAATCTAACTCTTTGTTGTTTTGGAATTTCTCTTGCAAATAGCGAAAAGATGCCATCCCAAATTTTAGTCCAATAGTATCTTCATTAATAGTAATAGTAGTATAATTCATAATTATGCAGTTACATCAATTGTTCCGGTAGATGCGATTGTACCTGAAAAATTGATGAATTCAGTAGTTGATTGATTAAGAGTAAGTGATGTGATATAACCAGCAAATTGATGGTAATATGCAGCACCAGTTGAAGAACCAGTTACGGTTGGATTTTGTACTCTAACGGTTACAAGAGTCTTATTAGCAAACGCAGTCAAAAGCGAGCTATAAGATACTTGTGAAGCAGTTGGAGAAACTTCGCAAATTGCGTCGAAATCCAAACTCATTTGAGGAAATCCAACTGCGGTAAGAACACCACAATTTGTTTGATCAGTAGTGGAATCAACCGTAGAATTTACGGATGATGTACGCAAACATACGAGGTCTTTATATGACGATCCACCAGCTACGTCAATCTCGATGTTTTGTAATGAACCTTGAACTTGTCCCATTTTATTTTATTTTTGGTTTACTAAATTACGAATTGTTAATATCTTTCTTGAAACATAATTATCTCCTTCCCACAAAGGTAAGTAAGTTGATGATGTTCTAGCCATTGGAAACACTTCAAAATCAGCATCATCAAAACCATCTACACCAGTGTCAGGAATTAAAATATTTAATATTTGGGATGAGATATTATCTACTTGTCCCATGTTATTATTTTTGTTTTGTTCACTATATACCTCAATAGTCACCTCAACAATATTTCCAAATGAGTTATTTGTATTGTCAGCGTTTTCAGTAATATTAGTGATAATTACATATTGCTCAGGAACGGTCACAAATGGAGGTTGTCCATATACCGGCACATTTTTACTATTCCATGTTAAATTGCCATTCAAAGCATTAACATAAATAGTACGAACATTATTTGAGCAATCCTTCATTATGCTTTTTTACTTTTTCTTATAAATTCTCTCACTCTTTTCTGATATATAGGCCAATAAGCTAAAATACTCGGTCTCATATATGGTCTTGGTGGCAAATTAACTTGTTTAATTCCTTTACCTCTGAATAAACCAGCCAATTTTGCCCAAGCATTGTTTTCAGGAGTTATAAACCTATTCCCAGTTCCAAACTCAATATATGCAGCATAATCAGTTTGAGCTACAAATTGATAGCTTAAGAATTGATCTTTTTTGAATGATATTGAGTTTAATAATCTTCCAGTATCAACCGCTCCTTGGCTACTAACTAAATTCTTTGCACTTCTTACCATATCTTCACCAGTTGCGGCTAACTCACGATCCATAGTAGCACTAACCTCATTTACCGTTTGTTTGTATTTGGTAAGTATGCGGTTGAATCTCGCATCATTAACTTCTAGTTTAAATCCACTAGCCATTAAAATACTACTTTTTTATATTGGTGATAGTTCAAGCCATCCCAATTGTTATATTGGCTTAACAATGAATTTTTATCAGCATTCATCTTTTTACCCCTATTCTCAAACTGCCATGAAGTCAAAGCAAGCACATCACTAGCCAAATCCTCTGGAATTGAACTATAACCGCATTGATATTGCACGTTATAAGTTCCTTGAGCATATAGCCATAATTTACCACCGATTACCTCATAATCTTCATTTTTTACAAGCGTTGACCACATATTAATTCCAGTCTTTCTTGTAACACTATCAACACAAATAAGTGGTGCATAAGGCAAATCTACCATCCAAACACCTGGGTAAAGTCCCGTTGTTTGTAAATTAACCTTAATTAACTTATTAACAAAAGCAATTCCACTAATCTTTTCCAAATGTACCCTTGACGCACTTATCAAATCCTTAATCAATCCATCTTCAAAATCATAGTCTATTTTCATCCAGCTTTTTGCATCTGGCAACGATACCGGCTCTACAACTCCGTCAGCAAGAACCGTTATCCCGTTTATATATATTGCCATATTTACTTATATTTATCAACTCTTTCTCTGAGCCAATTTTCAAATTCATCAAGCGCTTTGCTCGGATCATGTTCTCTTGATCTATCTTTCGCTTTTTTGGATGCCTCATTATACTTTTTGGCATCATCAAGTTCAGTAATTGCTTTAACCCAGCTTTTAATATCATTGCGGTCTTTTATATATATACCAGCTTTGCCACAATTCTCTTTTAATCCTTCCGCATTTGTGCAAATCACTGGAATCCCACTGCACATTGCCTCAGTAGCCGTTCTTCCCCAACTTTCGTATTCACTAGGCATTAACAAAATTCTTGTTTGCCTATAATATTGGCTAATATTAGCCGTATTTGGCACGAGTTTTAAATTTGGTAGCGTAACATCCATTTGAGGATCATAGCTGCCTAAAACGCCCAGAAATCGTTTCTGTGGCATTGCTCGTGCTATCTGTTCAAATATCTTTCCGCCTTTGTTCTCATTTGTGTTTATCAGCGTTATAAACTCATTTTTTGACGTATCAATTTTGAGATCATAAATGCGATAATCACAAGGAGGCGTTAGTATAAAGTTAGGCCATTCGTAATTTAATAAGTCTTTTAACCAAAAAGAGTTATAGACAATGTGTTGAATTCTATCTGCGTGAATGATTTCTGGGTATGGATGACTATTATGGATCAAATGGAATACTGGTTTTTTATAAAGTTTAGCGGCTCCAATTGTCCATCTTGTATAATCTAAATGAGTAAATATTGCATCTCCACAGCGCATTAAATTATCAACGACATTATCATTTGGTGGAAATACATCAATGCCATCGAAGACGTAATTATTTTTAATTCTATATTTATTTGCTTGATGTAATAACACTCTAACATTATGCCCTTTGCTTTGCAAATGCTTGAGCATATAATGTATCATATATTCAGCACCGCAATTATGTGCTGGTGGATATAAATGTATTGAAGCAACAATATTCATAGTTAATAGTTTATATAATAACCGTATTCATTATTACGGTATAGTTCTTTCATCATTGGGTATCTAAATAAAAATATCTCATGTGTTAAGTCTGGTTGCAAATGAGTCTCATAAACATTTCCATTTACCTCTCCTTGCTCCATTTTATAAGGTATAGCAACTAAACATTTTTTGCCTCCAAAATGTATTTTTATAAGTAAATCATGGGCATCTTTTACTTTTAAATGCTCTAATATATCACCCATGATTATATAATCATATTTATCAATATTAAATTCTAAAATATTTCCAATATGTACGTTTTGATAAATGTCTTTTAAATTAAATTGCTCAATATATGGCTCATAAATCTCAAGAGCATCAATATGGAAATTATAACGTAATAAACCTCCATATTTACCACTACCAGCACCAACATCTAAAATCTTTGAATTGTGTGGTATTTTTTTAATGATGTGATTTGCTACCTCTATCTTAAAATAATCGTATGAGTATGGCATAGTAAAAAGAAGGGAGGCTTTTTTGTGCCTCCCTAAAAGTGAACTTGTATGGGCAATTAGATAGCTCCGTAGATACAAGCTGAAGGCTGGAATTGCATAAGATCGCAACGAGCCTCGCAACGGAAAGTAATCAAGTTTTTAATGAAGTCATCTTGATCAAATTCTGTGCTTCTAACTGCAAGACCGCTTTGTTGAGCGATTGCAAATTTAGTTGTATCGAGAACGTAAGCCTTAGATGCAGTTACCAAAGAATGTGGTACAACTGGGATACCCATGATTCTTGCATTACCTTGAGCATCGATAGTGATACCACCAGGAACAGAGTAAGAACCACCACTTGGCAAAGTCTTCATAACGTTAGCCCAACCAGCGAATGTGGTAAGGATCAAGTTAGCTTGCCAGTTAGAAGAACCGAGTTGTGCAACATAATCTACAAATTTCTCAGCAGTGTTAGCACCACTTGAAGAACCAGCAGTAGCAGAGCTAGCGAGGTCATTCAAATAATAGGTATCTTCTGCTCTTTGAAAATCTTCGATCAAAGATTGTTGCAAGTAAGCATTCAAGAAAGGCAAATCATCAACCATTTGGCGAGATACCTTTACATAACCAGCGATGAATTGCAACACTTTGTTTACAACGGTTACATCGTAATCCAATTGTGCTTTAGCAGAACCTTCAGTTTGCTTGCCAAAAGAACCTTCACCAACTGGAGTGTTACCTCTTGGGAAAGATACTGAACCAGTTGAAACTGGGATGATGTTGAAGATAGAACGAAGGTGAGGATTAACGAAAGAACGAAGAGCTGGTGAGTTAATGTAAGATACATAAGGGTTACCAGTCAAAGATGAACTTTCAGTCATTACACCTACGGTTTTAAGGTCTAATTCGAAATTAAAACCTTTGCCGTTTGTTCTTACTGCTTCTTTGATGCTATCATAACCTTTAACGATAGCTTCACCGATTGCAGATTTGATTTCATTGATGTGATCAGCATATGATCCAGCAATTTTCTTCTCTTCTTTTGCAGAAAGTTTGCCGAAAGCAGCTTTTGCATCAAGAATTTCTTGTCTTGCTTCCATCAAAGTTTTGTTGTTCTTAGCAATTTCGTCATTGATTGACTCAACTTTGCTTTCGAACGCCTTAGCGGCTTTCTCAGTTGCAGCAGCAACTTCGGCCTTTTGTTCAGCGAGTTTAGCTTCCAAAGCTGACTCGAATTGTTTAAGATCGCTCATTTTGTTTAATTAAAATTTGTTAATAATATTTATTAATGAATCAACAGAAATAGTTTCTTCTTTTTGCTGCGCCGGTGTCTCATCGACTGCCTTTGTGCTACTCATTCTTTCTACCATTTCCGCTAATTGTTTTACTTTAAGCATACACAGATCAATAGTCTCATCAGTTACATCGCTATTGCGTATAAACTTCTCAAATGACTTTATTTGATCTTGCAATTGTTCTATTGTACCCATGTTCTTCATACCCAATAATGGAGTTGCTTCGTTTGCTCCCCATGCAGTTAGACTTGATCCTTCAAATAGCATTACCTCATGAATTTGATTACCTTCATTTGCTTTTTGTTCACGAAGTGTTTTAAATCCTATTGAATGCTCGGCAATTAGTCCACTTTCAATCATTTTAACATAATCAGCACCCAAAGCATGAGAACCAATCTTGCTCTCATAATAAAGGCCATAATTATCTTCTTTTAAGACTTGAATCTTTCCAAGTGGTTTACTTGGATCATGATTAA
>Ga0208644_1000466_pt1 | contig 34486 bp, 48 predicted proteins | sample VirMetDEL_Nov_18_FD_184517 | JGI IMG/M metagenome (GOLD analysis project Ga0208644, IMG submission 184517) | Aqueous microbial communities from the Delaware River and Bay under freshwater to marine salinity gradient to study organic matter... | ecosystem: Environmental > Aquatic > Marine >...
GCCGCAGCCATCACAAAAGTGAGGTTGTTTAAGTTCGTTCATTCTTCTCTCCTTAAATTTGCATGTAGACGGTCTACATACTCTGCGCTAGTGTTAATTTCGTCTTGATCACTCATCATCTTTCTCCATGCTGGCGAGAGCGGCCACTTTCTCACTGCACCACTCGTTGCTCATGATCATCCACTCATCGTCGCCAAGCAGCCCGGAATACATGAACGTACTGCCGTCTAAATTATTTCCATCGTTGGCAATGTCGCAGAGCAGCCACTGAGCCTTGTCCAGCAACTCAACCAGCCGCTTGTTCTGTTCTTCCAGTTCAGCGTACTTGTCTGCTCTGATGTATCCGGTGAACTCCTCGAAAGCCTCATAGCACCAAGCCATTTCATAACCGTCAGGATCAACGTAGATTCTTTCTGGCATATCACTCATCTGCTTTTTCCGCTTCTTTTCTTTTCTTTTTGAATATCGCTTTCAGTTCTTTCAACTCGGCAATTGTGTATTTCTTGGGTTCGTGCGGCCCCTCCAGCCAGTGCAGCAGATGCCGCCCGATGCGATTAACGAGGTTGATCCGGTATTCCACGATATTGCCCGACTTGTCTCGATTGCAGTTCACACATTGCTTGTGCGCATTCAATTCGTTGAACCTCAATTCAGGACAAGCGCCGACAGAACGATAATGCCCACAGTCCCACCTACTACCAGTAAGTAAGTCGCCATCGTTGGGCTGGCGATTGCAGCTAATACAAGGCTGGTTTTTGTCTCGCTCTCTGATGTAGGCGTTGAACTCTTTTTGAACATCACTTAACCACTCTGACCGTGTCTTTAGCTTTGCTTTTCGTTCTCGATGCTCTTTGCGCGCCGCTTTCTCTGCGTGAGCTTTGCCTTTTTCAGTTTTTGCCCACTCAGCAGCGCAGGTATACGAACAGCACACCTGCAAGCTGCTGAACGTGGGCTCAAACAACTTGGCGCAATTCTGGTTGCGGCATCGCTTTGCCACCGAATTCCCCTATCCAGTACCGATGAGGCTTGTACACCAAATCAGCGTCAAGCTGCGCCATACTCCAAGGCGCACACAGCAGCTTTTGAGCTTCGTTGCTGCCGCTGAACTTTTCTCGGTCATACATGCGATCACGATTAAAGCCTGTTCCGTTGCAAACTCTCATAACCAGCCCCTAAAACGGAATGTCATCATTGAAGTCATCCGCAGGGGGCGGCGTGTTGCTGCTCTGCTGCCTGTTCTGTCGATCAAAGACACTCGCCATAACCATGTCGCTCGACTTCTGCGGGTTCATCAAACGCTGCTTGATCATCACGCCTGCCAGATTAACTGTCGGGTCAATCAGCGCGTATTCGCCACCGTCTTTGCCCTGAACGATCACACCGAGTTTCAGCCAGTTCGATTTCTTCTCACCGTCTTTTTCGTACTCGCCCACTTTTAAAACTAAGTCTTTCATAATGCTGCTGCCGCCTCTGCTAATTGCTCATAGGTTATTTGTCGCCCGTACTTATCAATGAACTGCTGAATAAAATTATTCATGCACTCTTGAAACTCGATCTCGTCCATTTTCTCGTAGGCGATTGAATCGGGGATCAGCGCTTGTGATACCGTCCCTTTAATGTCCACCTTGCCGACCGATGTAAAGTAACCCGCTTTGATCAACATCAGCTTTCGCCAGTTCTCAAAAGGCATTGACTCGTCAACCATGTCGTAAAGATGCCGCATCATTGCAAACGCGAGCCGATGAAATTTAGGGTTGCGGGTTTTCTTAATGTCGATAACGACTAACTCACCATCGCTGAATTTCTTGATCGCCTCTTTCGCATCATCATCATAGGGCGACAGGTAACTGCCTTGCCTGTCTTGATGCTTCAGTTTGCAGAATGTCGCTTTCAATGAATGATTGCCCAAGCTGCGAACGCTCCAGCTAACATGCCTAGCGCACTGGTGAAAACGTAGCCAAGCACAGCCATTGATTTAATGTCTGCCACTTGTTGCTGCAATGCAGCGTTTTGGTTTGTCAGCGCTTCAATCTTTGCGTGATTTGGCGAGCGCCGTTTTCCCTTTTCGTGTGATCGTTGTACTACGTGGAATTCTTGCTTGTCCATTTAGATAACCCTCTCGGCGTAAGGTGTTGATGTGATGAGCAGCCGTGGAGTTGTACCGCACACCTATACCGTCTGCGATTTCAGTTTGAGTCGGCGCAATGCCGTGGCGTTTCATGTAACCGTCAACGAACGACAGCACACTAATCTGCTGGTGTGTCAGCACTTGCCTTTCCTATCTTGTAAACAGTTGATGATTTGCCCCGATACTTTTCAGGCACTTTCAGCCCTTCATCTTTGATGAACTTCGCATAAGACAGACTGCCAGCCCTTTCGTAACTTGAGATCGAGCCGAGTGAGCACTCAGCTTTCTTGTCACCTGACAGATCAATCAACACTGATTTGATTTCGCTCTGCGCTTTCTGCAACGATTCAATTTGTTCAGCAATATCAAAGTAAGACTGCATCGCTGCCATGAACTCGTTGTTGCCTTCCATGTTTACTGGCGCATCAGGATCAGGCAACGTGTCGCCGTTCTGAATCATCTGCCAGAACTCGCAGCACAGTTCGACGCACTGCTGCATTTTCGTGTCCACAGCGTTATAGGTGACGGTGGCAACCTCGTTCGTTTTCGTATGCACTGCTGCATAGATACCGACTCGTGCGCCTGAACAGACGAACCCCTGCGTTAGCTGCCATTTAACGTGCTCGGGTATGTGCTGCTCTGACGCAACTTTTTCCCACAACTCAGCACCAACGTGCTTGACCTCAAGAATGATATTTTCCTGCTCAGTGATACCGTCTGACGAGTAACGGATAAATTCATGCTCGTCATGCTGATAACAGAACTGATACAGACGAGACTGCAACAAGTCCTCGACGTAGCTGCGCGCAATCGCTTCAAGTCTGTGACCTTTGTCAGCAAGAAATTGCGGGAATGCTTTTGCTTCCACTCTGCCGCATTTCACATCGAGCAATTCGTGCGCTGCGATGTAAGGCGAGCAACCAGCAAGCGACGCGATCTCACTCGCACCAATGCCGCCATCACGCCACAGATGCCAATCCTCAGTGCCTTGTTTAATCGGTACTCGCATCGCCCTCTGCCTGCTTTTTCAGTTCGATGACTTCGACTGCTCTTTGCAGCTTGCCGTACAAGTGCGGGGGAAAGTCCTCGATGCGTGTCACGCTGGCATCGTCAGCAACGAACGGCAGCGTTTTTGTCGGGTCGATCTCAAGGTCTGCTGCTTTCTGCATGAACCATGCGACTGTGCTAGCGACCTCTGCGGGATCAATTTGCGGTGCCGCGTCATAGTCTTGCGCGTCAACATCGTCATCAGTCGCCAAACCCAACAGCGCTGACAGCTGATAACGCTTCATGTAAGACAGCCAACCACCAAACTGTTGCGGTGACGCAATCGACGGAACAGGCATTGACGTTTCGATGCTCTCGCCCGATTCGTGAAACAGATGCGTTTCAAGCCTTTCCTGATCGCCTATTTTTGTCAGCAAGTGAGTAAACGCCAGCCCGTTTTCTGACAGCGGCTGCTTAATCGCATCGCACACTGCTGAATAGGGAGCGAACTTGTATTTATATTTTCCAGTGTCAACTTCGACGCTGCGCTCAATGGTGGGAAATTGTGATTGCGCTTTGACCAGCGCTGCGAATATCGCGGTTTTGATATGTTCCATGCTCGGCATTCATGTAGTTGTTGAATGCTTAATGTACCGCAGCCGCAAGCCTGCGTCCATAACTTTTTTCAGGCCAAAAAAAAGCCCCGCAATGCGAGGCTAAAGCATGACTTCAGGGATCAGCGAATTTCAGTAATACCTGAACCATCTGCGTTCAGTCTGAAATGCGCACCGTTTATCTTTACATCAAACAACGGCACACCGCCAATGCATATATCCTTATGGCGCTGTGCTCGCGTGTCAGACTTGCAAACTGAGCAAATGATCTGCTCGACAGCTTTATGCTTTGCGCTGCGTTTCTTGTCTGCTCTGACCTCATATTCATCATGCCACCTTTCTTGATTAAAAAACGTCGCAGGCATAGGGACATAACCAGCAAGCCATTTCGCATCTTTATCTGCTCGCTCGCCAACATGATCAACAACCTGTTGCTGCACATCAGGCGACAACCGATTGAATTTATCCCATGCTGTTTTCTTTCCCTCTTTACGCGGATATGCAAGCCAGAATTTTTTGAATCTATATTCTGTTTCCGCTTTCTGTTTTTTTACTAATTCGCTCAGTTCATTTTCGCTGTCGCCTAATAAGTCGTTCATAATTTTCGCCCATGATTTTTGTGAAAGTTGTATTGCTTCTCTGCGCATTTGCGCGCCTTTGTCGCGTCTGATTTTTTATCAAATCGCCCCAAATGTTTTTGTTCATAATCTACAGTTATTTTCGCCACCCACTTACCTCGATCAAAGTAAACTCCGCAATCATCGCGTTTTGTTCCTGTGTTTTTGTTGTTATCTGCTCTCGTAACAAGCCGCATGTTTTCTATTCTGTTATCGTCACGCTTGCCGTTGATGTGATCAATCTCTAAGCCTTCTGGTATTTCGCCATTGTGATATACCCAAATCACGCGATGCTCGTAATATTTTTTGCGACTCCCCACAGTGATTTGTCGATACCCTCGATTTCTCGCATCAAACCCTAAGCGTTTCCCATCTCTGAAAAGCATCCCATCGCGATACTCGAAGTGCTGCCTTATCATTTCTTGAGTAATCATCTTATATATGCCCTTCAGTTCAGATTCTTGAGGAAAAGGGAACCCAAAGATCATTACAATCTGTGTTCCCTTCCGATATGCCCTTTCAGACGAGTTCCATCGGCGTTCGGGAGGCAGTATCTAACGACTCCTGTCGAATGCTTCTGGCTGATCGCGTCCTGCCTTCCCCTACGATTCAGCGTCATCGGTTGCGGCAGAAGTGTGAACGATCCATGTGACCCTTAGAGCCGCGCTGATCGCATAGTGGTGCAAAGAGAAAAAAGTAGTTAGAATTCGCGTCAAGGCTGAGCCGCGTTGTTTCTTACCTATCTTTCTATCAATGCGGCTATGTGAACAGCCGATGCGTCAAATTTAACAACAATTTGGCGCATAAAAAAAGCCCCAATACTCGCAATGAGTAAAGGGGCTTTTTTCTTAGACAGATCAATCAGTTACAAGAGCATCACAAATCTGAAAACAGCCTTCGATTCGACCTTGAGCGCGATACAATTCGCAAATGTTGTCCAAATACTGACGTTGCATCACGGTCAAATCGTTCAAATTGCAGAACTCGAAAAGCTCTCTTTTGCAGTGCTGATACTTTTCAGCGATCTCTCGCTGTTCGTCTTGTGTCATTTCATTTTCCCTTCTGCTTTGAGTTTTTCGCATATCGCCGCGATCAACTGATCACGGCTTTGATATACGACTCCCTGATAACGATAAACGATCATGCTGCCCTCGCTACATATTCCCATTCACGCTGCGGCATGTTCAGCACTTTCGCGCCAAGTCGCTGCCAGTCGCCAACATTGTCAGCGTCAACTTTATGTTGAACTGCTGTCACTGCGTTGACCATCGTTGCTTGAGAAACAGGCTTTCCGGTGTAACCAGATTGCTGGAGTGTGTCGAGCAAACCATCAAGCACTGAACTCGTTTCGCTTTTTGTCAGCTTGAGAACTGTGCCGAGTTTTTCGACTGCATCTTGCGGAGTCGCCTCAACCACGTTTTCGTGAGCGTTACGCATCTTGTCGATGACTTGCTCGAATGAATCGCGTGATGCGAAGCCTTCAACAATGTCACGCATCTGCAAACTCAAAGCGCGGTTGCTTGCGTCGATTGTGTCTTGCTTGAGCAGTGATGCAAACTCTTGATCCTGCGCCTTCGCTCCAAGATGCGCCTTGCGGAAAAGATTTTCTGTTTGCATACCGTTCAAGCAAGCCAGCGTCCAAACAAGCTGGTTGATGCTGATCGAGCCGTGACCAACTTCGCTGTTGCTAATGCGAATGCCCAAAGCCATTGCGTCACCAACTGTGCGATTGACTCCGTTTCCAAAATCTCGCGTGTACTCAGTCGGTCGCATGATGTGTACATTCTGCGAAGGGTTAGCGGCTCGCGCTGCTGCGTCTGCCGTGATCACTTCTGACTTGAGTTGCAAATACATTCGCTTATCAGTCACCGTTCCGTTGACGATTTTCCATTGCGCGTCTGACTCCATCAACTGCGGCAAAGCAGCTTCAAGGAGATGCACGTTGTCGAACGTCTTGAAACGATCAGAGACAAATGCGCGAGCAGTGCCAGTTTCGACACTGGTATAGTTGCCGTGATTCATAAAAGCGCGAACCATTCGCATTTCAGGCTCTTGATCCCAAATGCGTCTGATCGCGTGATCAAGCACATCAGGATAATCGTCACGCAAGCGGCGAGCCGTTTTTGCTGGCAAGTCAGCGCGTTGTGCAATCTGGTCGAATGCAACGTCATTCACTTGCAAACAAGTTGTCGGCATACCTTGTCGCGCTTCGATCACGATCCTGCTGCGATTCGGTGCGTCATCTGACTTCACAGTTTCAAACTGTAGGTCAGTAGTCGGCGAAAGGTAATCAGCTGTCCTCGCTGCTTGATCTTTGATTTGCTCAAGCAGTTGAGTCAGTGATCGGTTTTCGTTTTCGATTATATAAGTCATTTCGCATTCCTTTGTTATTGAAAAAAAAGAAGGTGCGAAATAGGTAGGAATTCAGTTTGAAGCACCTGCGCTATTGCGCCCCTTCAAAACGAATTAAACGACTTTTTATGCTTAATGTAAAGCATCGTGAAACGCAGTAACCACGCGGCTTTCAGCGCATCGAGTCGATTTGGTGCTAAAATGAGATCATTTTTGATATCAGAGTGATACCAAATTTAAGATTCAAGCCCGTACTTTTTCCGCATCAGATGATTGTATTCCGACATTCGGTGTCGGGATACAACGCGAAAGCTGAAGTGAGCCAACTGGATCGGCTTGGACTGGTGCCTAAACCACGGCACGTAAGTCACCAAGTCGTTGCCGTTCCGATAGCAAGTCGTAATTCTTTTAATGTGCTTGTTCTTTCCGATGCGCGGTGGGGCAAAGCACACGATCTGATCGACCTGATATCCGAACTTTCTGAAAAGTATCCCGGCGCGTTGTGCAATGGCGGCACCCATCGAGTGACCCGCCAACGTGATTGGAAACTGCAATCTGCCCGATTCTACCAGTTCACCAATCAGGTCAACAACGTGAGAGTCGAACCGTGTCATCAGGATCAATTGAACGTCAGAAAGCACGTCACGAATTTCGTCCGTTCCCCTGAAAACCAGAAGATCAGGTTTAGGGTTGATGTACTGAAAGTTTCCATCAGAATGATCTGAGCGCTGATAACTCTCAACGCAATACTGTGAAAGCGTTAGATGCGAGTAACGGGCCATGTCATTCGGGAGGGAACCACCAACCGTCGCGCTCAATCCATCCCGCATCGGTCAGCTTCCTTGACTCTTTAAATGTAAACGCGCCGTGGGTTTCTATAGGTTCACCTTTCGCCATCAGTTCATCAAGATAACTGCGCTGTCGCAGTGGTCTTTTCTGGTCGCCGTTGACTTCGATGACGGGATCAAATTTGCCGTCACCGATAGACCCGCCAATGCCCACGTTGACAATGCCGCCGAGCATTCCAAGGTCAACGTGAGCACTGACAGGTTTCATTCCAGCACAGCCGGAAACTAAACAAAGAGCGATCAAACTAATGATGTATTTCATGCCATTTTCCTCCCGCTTCTGCGGAGCTTATTTTAAGCCACTTGTAAGGCAGATCGTCGCGACGCTTCAACGCTCGGTAGCGATTATCAAAAATCCACCCGTTCACTGAGCAAACCATGTGCAGTTCGCCTGCCTCAGTCTCGCAAACGACCAGCATCGGTTTGAACCCATAAGCTCTGAGCATCATTCGCCAAAGGAGCGCTGCGTCATCACAATCACCTTTAAATCGCCAGCCGAATATCGACTCAAACGCCACAAAGGCGGCGCAGGTATCTTTATCGACAAAGTGCTCAACCTTCCCAAATTGAAACTGGTCAGACACATAATCAAACCGCTTAATTACCCACTGATGAAGGTAAGAAAAAATATCTATGTCTGCCTGCGTTAAAGCCATGACCAATTGTCACCAGATTTTATTTTCCCTATTGTGGTTCGGCTCACGCCATACCGCTTCGCAATCACAATCTGCTTTTCGCCTTGAGCCAATAACTTTTTAATTTGCTTGACGTCTGCAACGCTCAACCGCTGGCGACCAAACGGGTTGCAAACATTGCCTGCTATTGCTTTGTCTATCTCGTTTTCGGACCGCGTTCCTTCGTAAAGATGAGCAGGGTTAACACAAAAAGGATTGTTGCATTTATGATTGATAAAGCTGTTTTTCGATCCAACTAATGGGGTTCCATTTTCTATATGCGAAATAACTCGATGCGCTTTACGCATTTGCCCCTGATAGTAAACCTGCGGATAACCAGTTTTCGTTATTGACGCATTCCAAATCCAGCAAGTTGTAAACGGGATCATTTCGATTTTTTCCGCGATGCGCTTTAACAATCTACCTCCCTCCCAAATACCTTTGACTCTAAACAGCCCCACGGCTCCATTGTTTCCTCGCCACGCTCGAAATCAGTGGGCGGGTTATCGACGCTCGGCTGGCTGGCGCAGCTGACCACAAAAAAAGTTGTGAGCACCACAAAAAAAGTTGTGGCTACAGATTTTTGGGAATGCTTACGCATCGCTCTTGCTCTCGCTTCCAGTAATAGCGTTTCACTGCGTTCGTGATCTCAGTTACCCGAGCAATCGGCCAATCATAAATATCGGTGATGATTTCGAGGCAGTCTATTTCCGTCACCCATTCGCGCATGATTTCAAAGCGCCGCTGACCGATCAGAACGTGACCTTTATGCGTCACGATGGGATTAAACATGCCGTTTTCAGCCAGATGCGCTCTCAGGCGGTCGTACATAGCTCTCTGCGCGTCGCTGCGCTCTGAGTAATGCTTGTGCTTAAAGTGAAGCTCGCGCCCCTTGTAGCCGCACACAAGCGCACTGACAGGCTGTTTGCATTCTTTAAATTCAACCTTCGAAGGCATCAATCGAGTCCCCGTACAGTTCACGCTTGAATGCTTGCAGCCGCTTGATATCGTCACGCTCCCAAAACCTCACATCTTCAAGCACTTCGACGCATTTGAATTCGTCCTGTCGATCTTTGAGGATTTCAAAGCGCCGCATTCCAATCAGAATGTGACCGCAGTAGGTTATTAGCGGGTGCTTCATCCCATTCGCCAGCAGGTCGTTTCTGAGGCGCTGATACGCTGCCTGCGCTTCTGGTGTCCTGTCCGGCAAAGGTCGATGCTCAAAGCTGCATGATCGCCCCTTGAAGCCAAGACACAAATCAGCGGTTTGATACACCATGATGCGGTGCTTGATCACAGTGACTTAAGCCAATCAATACTGGCAATAATGTCGGAGTTATTGCTTAACGGGGTCGCACAGAGCACAATTTCATCAGGCGTTCCGTCAATTGCAATGCCGATATGCAACGCTGCCTCGATGGGCAATTCGAAAACCGTACGAGCTGCCGCATATCCAGATAGAAGCTCAGTTCCACCTGTCACAGTATTTGCCGTAGCGCCTATCGCGCCCTCGATCGCATCCACCTCACTATATGTGAACGTACCTGCGACAGTCGGATTTCTTACAAGTCGCCAAAGGTAATTGTCATTGGTAGTCGACAAAATTGAAAATGAGGTAATGTGTGCGTAGATATTCGGCTTTGAGGCATTCAGCCTAATGCCTATGAGCGCATAGCTTGTGCCTGCAACGTTTGCGTTAACGTGAGTCGTTCCCATATTAAGCGTACCATCGACCCCAAGGGTGTTAATGCTTCCCTCACTGCCACCCGTTGCACATATCATTTCGAACGAGCCTGACCCCGCACCAGCTTGACGAATTTCATAACGGATCGGCTGGTTGCTGTGAGTCATGTAAGTGGAGTTGCCAACATTAGAATGATTGTATCGGTGGAACTGATAGATGACGCCATCAATCACGAACGAAAATCGGACGTAGCCAACACCAAGATACTCATAGTCGATGGTCAAAATTTGACTTTTGCTTAAGTCGATAGTTTGCAACGATGGACCTGTTCCATCCATCGGATCATCCCAATCAGCTCTGGAAATCGACGCGGTGGCAGTGCCGTTCTTGTAAACATTGACGGTGTAATCACTACCAGATGATTCCAGAAAAATACCATCAATGTCGCTATCAAATGGTGATGTTGTGTTTGAATGAAAGCATCCGACACGCTTGATAATATTTGTTTCGTTAACAAAGTTATCGAATGTGAAATAGAATTGCTGACCTTTGCCGGGGAAATACGGCACCCGTTGAAACGTCTGTCTGATTACTGCCTCAGCATCAGCATTAACCGACATCGTTACACTGCCATTCGCAGCGCTATGTGTGCTGGTGCTGCTGCCAATAATTTGCTCATCGACAACATCAGGAGTTTTGTCGTTCTGATGTTTTACATCAAGCAGGCTTGTAACCTGACTAACTCTTTGGCGACCGAAAGCATCAACGTCCGCCCCTCTAAATTGTGATTGGATCATTATGTCCTCTAAATCAGTTAGCTGAATTGCTCATTTGATCAACCACCTGCTGATCCCGTTGCCAATATTGTTGAGCTTTATCCAGCTTGGCGCGGTTTGCTGGTTGTCAAGAATAGGAACAATTCCCACCAATCCAACCTTATCCCACTCGGGTCGATCTTCACGAGATTTGTGTTCGCGATCAGGATCATAGTCATCGGCATAATAGTTGTCGCCATTCTCATCGACCAGTCTGCGACCGAAAGCATCAGTAGCATATTTGCCCTGCCAGCCTGCCCAATCACTGCCGCCTGTTGCTGTTGGGTTGACTGATATGACTCCAATGGCTTTCGCGGGGTCAGTGCACACTTCGATCATGCCGCCAGAACCCTCGGCAATCTGCACCACCATCCCGGCGCGATCCTCGCCTGTTGGGTTGCCATCTGCCCATTCCATGAATTCAGCAAAGTCAGCGCCGCCACCTGTAAAGCTGCCATCGCAAGTAACATTACCATCACCTTTTACCCTAAACTTCGCATCAGCACCGCCAGACGCATCGCAACGTAAAAGCTGATATGCGCTCGACGCTGCGCGAGTCGCCTTTACTTGATTGAGCAGACCAGAAAAAGAGCCGTTCGTATTGCTGGCAACAAGTGCGCCGCCTGATGCGCCGCTGGTTTGAGCAGTAACAAGGCCAGAGGTAGTTAGGCTGGTTAGCGTCCCGACGCTGGTGATCGCTGGTTGCGCTGCGGTTGTCACTGTGCCAGCAGTCGTTGCGGTTGTGGCGTTACCTGACAGCGAACCGCTGAAAGTTGTCGCCGTGATAGTCCCGCCGCCGACAATGTTATTGCTGTTCATGTCGAGGTTTTGCGTAACTTCGATCAAAATGCCTGCGGTCAAACCCAAGAAATTTGTCGCATCAATCGTGGTGTTGGCAGAAGAATCAACTTTGACATTATATGACCCGTCAAGAGCAAAAATATCGAATGCATTTACAGTGTCAACAATCGCCTGATTGCCAACGAAAGAAATGTCAGTGCCGCTTGGATGCGCAGTATTAATTTTGTTCCACGCAGTACCATCGCAAACATACAAATCGTCTGTTGAAATGTCACTATATTGCAAACCTTTCATTGAGGCGTTGAGCAGCGTCGGAGCGCCAGAGTTTTGAATAATTGTCAGCGGTTCCCAATAGACGATGAAAGAATCGACCTGCACATCAACAGCGCTGGTCGCTTCAAAGCTAACCGAAATCCAACGTGGTTCATCAACCGCGCCAGTGTTCAGGTCATCGTCATCTTTATACACCGACCCGAAATCAACAGTGATTTCGCTATAGCCGCTAGTCAAAGAGTAAGCAGTTTCCGAAGGCGTGACGTTGCCATAGTAGCGGTCTGCCGTAACCACTTCTGAATCCGCATTCGTCGGCGATGCTGTCCCGACTGCCAGTTTGTCAGCGCCAAGGTCGGAAGTATCAAACTGCCTCATGCGAATATAGACGCTGGTTGATGAGTCGCATTTCATGCGCGCCCAAACCTTCAAGCGACTGAAATAGTCTGCCCTGATGGCGGTTGTACAGATCACCGGAATCGACCCGCCGCTGTTTGTTACTTCCATCACATCACGGTTCGCGTCGGTGTAGCCAAGCAAATCAGTGCGCGCTGCTGATCCCGACTGATCGCCAATCCAATAGCCTTGCGGTGTACCATCACTTTTGACGATATCCATGTACGCATTGGGATTGGCTGCAACGAATCCACCCGATTGCGCGTAGTCATTTACAGCATCAATATCTGAAAGCGTTGCGCCGCCTTCGTCGAGGATATTTGTTCCAAGCTGGCCGCCGACAGTCGCATTGTCATCTGGCCGAGTTCCAGCACCATCAAGAACCGCAGCCCATTCGATGCTCGTGGCACTGATCGTGGCCGCTGCGGAATTAGTCGGGGTCGTAGCGACTTCGGTAGAAAATTCATTCCATTTTCTTGACCGCACCCAATAGTAGTATGTCGTTCCAGCAGTAACGGTCGTGTCAACAAATGCGTTTGCGCGAGTATCTACGAGAACGGTTGCAGAGCCAAAACTGTTTGTGGTTGAGCGATATACCTGCGCAAAGTCGAACATGCTCGACGGTTCAGGATCGTCCCAAGTTATCAAAAATGATGGTAAATCAGTTTTTGCGGTGAGCGTAACGTTGGTCGGCGGTGGAACTTCAGGCGTTGCAGGCACAAGCGCACCTGTCGCCGTTCGTGTGGCGTAATCATTCTGATCAGGGTCGCGCCAATAGTCGTTGTCATCCTCGATCAAGATAAGATCAACGCCACCCTGATTGTCTACAAGCTGCCAGCCTTCAACCAAAAACGGCTTGTTGCTGTAACTCAATTCATCAATGGTGACCATCACTCGGTCATGCACAGCCACATCGAGCGCCAGATAGTTACAAGGAACCGTCAGGCGTACATTCTGCTCGTTCATCTTGAGCAACTTGTAAAGGATGCGCTGCGATTCGTCCTCGGTATCAGTGCAGGGAAGGTTGATTTCTCTGAACAACACTTCCTGATTGTCACGTGATAGGTTTACAGTGCTGGTGACCTCTAAGGTCTGCACCTGCTTATAAGTTTCGTCCTTGCTGAAATAAAACGCCCTAGCGCCATTGTATCTTTCAGCTTTCGTCAAACCAGTTTGAATGCCTACAGTGTCACGAAGCCAATCTGCCGTAACTGTCTTTTCAGCGACCAGATAGGTTTCGACGTTATCGAAAAACCCGCTGCTGTTATTCGCCGCATTGATAAAGAGATTCAGATAAGCCGTAGTCCCTGTTGCAATGAAATCGAACTCATAATTACCATCTTGACCACCAACGCCGATATTGGCCCCGCCGAGATTCGTGCCGCTGTCAGCCGTTCCAGTTGATACCGTACACTCAGCGGTTGACGATGCGCCGATGCTCATGTTCTCAAACAGAACAGACACAGTGTAAAGGTTACCGACCGTCAACCCTGATAGTGTTTGGTAACGTCCTGCTTTATTACCAGCAGCAACGACCAGTTCAAGCCGTTCGCTGGTAACTGTGTTCGTGGTGGCGGTGCCGAATGTTGTCCAGCCTGTTAGACCACCGGAAAAATCGCCGTTGCTGACAAGGTTCGCACCCTGACCATAGCGACCGACCTTAACGAACCATTTGCCGTTTTTGTAAGCAATGGAACCATTACAAGATGACAGCAAGCGTTGCAGATTAGTTTTGTGCGTGTCGTAAGTGGAAAGCACACCGTTACAGGTGAAGCGTGTTTCACGCTGACCTGTCGTGCTATTCACCACTGGCTGATCGCAATACGCGGCTTCGTCTACAACTTCATCCCAATCAATCTTGGATGGATCAATCGCCATGCCTAGCCGATCATCCATCATGTAATCGATAGCAGCGAGTACCGGATTGGTTGAATATGATTTGTACGTGCCAGAACTAAAACCATTGGCGATCATATCAGCGCCAGCAACACCAGCGTCAGCAGCCGGATCGTAAAGCAGCTTTCCCTGAATCAAACACTTGTAAGCAGAAGGCGCGCCAGACTCAAACATTTTTTCGCTGATTTCTTCGAGGCGCAACTGAACCAGTGAATACGCAATCTCTCTGCCACGGTCTGCCGTATCGAAATCAGATGGAAACTGCGAATTCAAAAGTGAGTTTGTTGCTTGAGTCGGTGAACCAGTGCGGCGATCAATGCTGACATAACCCTGACCAGAAGTTGCGCTGTAATAAGCGCCGCCAGAAACTTGCTGCAATCCGCTATCGGCACCAGCACCACTGCCGATATCAGCGTCAGCGATCAGCGTACCATCCAGATAGAAATCAGTCATATCGTTGACCTGATGTCCTGCATGAGCAATGACAACGGTCAGCGTGGAGTTGTCAGTACCACCAACATTGGTATAAACGACAACGCCGCCGACTTGAGTTTCACCGTAGAGTATTTTTCGCCCTTCGATAGCTGACCTGATATTTATGTCCCGTTTCAAATCCGCATTATCGGAAAGGTCGGGCATCCTCGATTTCATCACGGCAGAACTAACAGCAAGCGTGGCAATAGTGGCGAAAGTCTTGCTTGCCGCAATGGTAGTTAAAACATTTCCGACAGCAACAGCCGTTTCAGCACTGACACCAATAGTGACAAGCGTATTGACTACCCAATTTATGACTGCGTTAGCCAATGTTCCACCCCCACATCACGCGCTTGCGCTCAACCTGATACGCTCTCGCTTTCATTTTTACGATTGCATTGTTGCCATTGTAGATTCCAAGCAAATCACCTTGAATGGGAATTCTCACTAAGCAAGGATCGCCAACATCGAGCGCGCTTATCTCAACATGGCTGCGATTCAAAATGTGCGATACCAAGCCAGTCAGATCGCCAAACCTTTCAATGATTGTTTCAGCCCCTTGCTCTGACCAGTAATCGAAGCCTGCCGAATAATCAACACCCGTTATTCTTTCAGCAACCTTTGCCGCGAAGTGACAGCAATCAAGCGAACCCCATTCAAACGGCTCGCCTGCATATTCCAGCATAATTTCCCTGACTGCTTTTTGTCTTTCGTTCATCAAAAACCCATAAACTTAGGCGCAATTCTAGGATCGTTTCCATCCCGCCCCGGCTTACCAAACTTGTTTGCGTTTTCGCCGCGCCAGACAACTTTTGCATCCTCCATCGCCGCCAAATATTGCAGAAACGTGTCACCGGAATACTCGGCCTGTAGATCAGCATCACTGAAGGTTCTGCCGTTAATCTTTTCGAGTTTGGCAAAATCCGATTCACAAGTGATTTCAATGGCGTTTTCATTTCCAGCACCTAACGCAATTCGGGCAATATCAGTGACACCCGACCAGATCTCATTCGGCGTTGCCAACAGTGCGCCAGTGTCCAGATCAATCGCGCCGAGATAAATGGTCACGGGGCGACCCTGATAATTTTGGTTGAGCGCTTCATCCAGCAGATCAGCATCGAGGCCCGACAATACCAGCGTGATTTCGTAAGCTGACATTTGCTGATTTTCTTCGATAGTGCTGATCCCGCCAAAGTCACCAACACCTAGATAATCATTGCCACCGAAACTGAATGTACCGATTGAGTCATGCAAATAAACAGTTCCACTATCAAGCTCAAGCGCAACGAAACTGACAAGCCTGATATGTCTTTCAGTTGAAACGTCAGTGGTGACAGCAGAATCAATGCCGCGACTCATGTGCCAATATCCTCCATCAACTCAACGGTGAAATCAGAAAACGGCGATGACGATCCAGAGACTTGCCCCGGTCGGTTACCCCATCGCACAACAGGCGAAACCAGCATGAACGTCCCGACCGGATAGCTCCAAGATGCTGACGTAATAGCGGAAGTGAAAGAGCCAGTTTCTACGGCTTGCGCGTCAGTCGGTGAAGTGTGGATTTCCGGCGCAATGGGAACTGATGCGGTGCCAGTGGTCAAGTCAGTGTCGCTGGTCACTTGTTTCAGTTCGTAATAAGTACCGTTGCTGAAACAGATCAGATCGCCAGCGCGGAAAAAATTAGCAATCGTACTGGTGCCTGCTGAAACTTCTTTGATGTTCAGCGTGGTGCCTGTCTGGTTAGCCCCATCAACTTCGATATTTACGCCGAGCGCACCGAGCGCACCAGTATACGAATGGTCAACGGTTTCGATTCGATTAACCTGACCTTCCATAAAATTCAGATAACCTTGCAGGACTCGACGCGATGAGCCTTGCAGGTTGTTGAACACCATTCGCATCATCCAGCGGCCACCCTTGCGGCTCGCTGTTTGCGTGTATCCAGTAAGCGGTGAAACAAACTGTTTCGAGTTAGTGATAATCCCCGCCTCGGTGACGTTGGGAGTGATCGAAGGAAAGGCTACAACGCTCGGCATTAGAATCTACCCCTGATCATTTCGTTTTGAATTTGTCGCTTCGTCATCTGCTGGCTTTGCTCGATCATCTGTCTGACTTCCGCTTCACTTAATGTGGAACCACTGAAGTCATAAGAATTCTGGAAAACAATACCACCACCGCCGCCCATTGCTGCCTGTTGTGCTGGTGTGCTGACTGTAACTTGTTCACCGCGAGAAGCGCGAAAAGCAACCAGATTGTTATCAGTGCCGCCTCTGCCGCCCACAGTGAACGATCCTCCGGTAGCGAAGCCGGGGAAAAGCGATTTAAAAAACCCGCCCTTTCCTGAGAAAAAGCCGAGATTCTTAAAGAGATCACGAATGCCTGAACTGATCCAGTCGTTGATCATGTTTTTCAATGTCTGCTTGAACTGATCTTGTATCTGCTCAAAAGCGTTTTTGCTTGAGTCGAACAGATCAACTGACATTGTTTCACCGAGTTTCGCAGCCTCTTGCTGTGCTGCTGCAAGCCCTTCCGTCATTAAGTTGATTTGCGTATTTGCGTCTTTCGCGTCTGGATTCGCAGCCATTTCCCCAACAGTGTGCTTTGTCTCATTCAGTTGAGATTCAGCTGCCGCTGCGCCATCTGCGACGTTTTGCAACGATTGAGCAAAGTTCGCCAAAACCTCGGCATCCTTAAATTCGGCCAGCGCCTGTTGGTGAAAACCCAATCGCCCTAGCGCGTCACCAATCACCAGATGGAGTGTCGCGTACTTCTCAACAATCCAAGCCAAACTTGATCCCGCAACCTGTTGAAACTTATAAAGTCCCTTGATCGCGAGATTTACACCAAGAGGGATGACCGATGAAAACTGATTTGCAAGATGCTCGATAGCTGGCGCAGTGTTCTCAGCAGCTTGCAAAGCAGCACCTTGCATCGCGGCCTTTGCTCGGTTTATCGCGTCATTGGCAGCAGCAGCACCTTTCGCTGTCTTGTTGTTCAGGGTCAAGCCGAGCTTGTCAGCTTCAGCCATCAACTCCTCAATGCCAATCTTTCCTTCCTCGAACATTTGCAGCAAGGCAACGCCTTCGCTGTCAAACAGCTTCATCGCTAATCTAGTCTTGTCGCCCGATTCCTCAAGCCCTTGCATTGCGTCAGCGACAGCAAGCAACTGCTGATCGAGTGACATTTTATTCAACTGCTGCGCAGACAGACCAAGCTCGATCAGAGCATCTTTCGCCTCACCCGTTCCCTGAGCGGCCTCAGCGACGCGGCGCTGCATCCTTTGCATTCCCATTGTCAGCTGATTAAAAGCGATGCCTGACTGCTCTGCTGCGAATTTCAGCTGTGATAGAGCTTCAGTCGATATCCCCAAGCGCCGATTGATTTTTTCCATCTGATCAGCCGAATCAATCGCATTTTTCACTAATGCGCCAAAGCCGACCGCACCGATTGCTCCGATACGTTCAGCAGTGACGCCAGCTGATTTGTTGATTTCGCGGAACTTGCGTTTAGCAGTATGGGAAAAACGCTCAAGCTGCGTGGTCGCAGTCTTAACGCCAGCCTTAAAGTTGGCTGTGTTCATGCCAAGATTGGCAATGATTGAACCGAGTATAGCCATTACAGTTGATGCCTCATGCCTTTCGCTTTCGCCTCAAGCTCTGCAACTCTCTGCGCTTCTTTCGCGATCTCGTCCTGTATCAACTCAAACGCGACTATCTGGCTCACTTCTTTCGCGGTGAACCGCCGGCCTATTTCGCTTGGCGGTATGCCGTATTCTTTCGACAATCGAATCTTTAGCGCACTGATTGGATTGTCTCTGAGGGCTTTTTTTCCGCTTCAATGTCCTGTCCGTTCGCTGCGTTGTAGCTTTCAATCAGCCCGAGCAGATCATCGTGATCGAGTCTATTCAACGCCTGCGCGCCTTTCTCAAAATCCGAAAAGATCAGATTTCCTTTTGAGTCGCACAGAACACAAGCAAGCAAAAAACGCAGATCGGCGGCAGTCGTTTCTTGTTCAATGTCTCGCTGATTGAATTTCTTGGCAATCGCCTCCTGTCCGTCAAGCGTCAGCCCTCGGATGTAAGCGCGTTTGCCAAGCAACTCAATCGGATGAACAGTTGCAGTATAAGTTTCCAAATCCTCGGCGGTAAATTCGTCCATCTTATTAGCTCGTGGCCCTCGTCAGTGCGCCAGCAGGTACAAACGATGCCGTGGCAGTCGCCAGATCGCCGACAGTACCAGTAACAGGCGTGTAACTTGTCAACAGCATCGTGCCACTAAATGACGGATTGGTTGAACTGACAGCGCTCGAAGTCGGCTTAATGATCACCGTGGTCGTTGAACCAACCAAGCTGAACAGCGTCGCATCAACTTCGTTAGCTGCAAAGTCTTGCGAAAACTCAACCTCCACCGAGTAATTCAGCAGGCCGCCAGTATTGATTCGCGTTGTGTCAGCCATGTTGGTGTCATCCACCGACTCAGCTTCATAGGACATTGTGACGCTGCGAACATGATCAGAAAGGTCAACGCTGTTGATCGTGACGCTTGCATCCGTAAGAACAAAAGTTGCCATGTGAAATGACCTCCCTTAAATATCCGCTGCGCCAATCGCAACGGCAAAAGTGAACGAACCTCCGACGATGGTGTAACTGATGCGCCAGTAATCGTCAGTGATTGCGCCCGCTACCGACAAGTGCTCGCTAGTAACGCCTGTCGCCTGCGTGAACGTGATTCGGTTAGTCGGGCTGGTAAATCCTGCGTTGTCATCAGATTGAACAACAACGTCAAGTGAGGTTCCCGCCGCTGCGGTAACGTGTAGATTTGCAAACATAGCGCGAGTCGCGCTCACTGATCCAACCTGCGAGCCTGACGTATTCCCTGACGATGCTGTTGAATCGTCATACATGACAACACCATCAGCCATGACGCCAGCAGTCGCGCCAGAAATGTTCATGCCTGCCATATCGCCAACTGCGCCAGTCAGCGGGTTATGAACCAAGTGCGTCGCGTTGAAAATGAAACAGTTGTTGTTTTCGCGAACGTCGAACGTGATGGGCGTCGAGCCACCGACACTTGAGAACAGCACACCATCATAAGTGGTGAAGTCAGAATAGGCGTCAATCGAAAATCCGACCGTTTTCAAACCACCCGCATTGCTGCGCGTCGTATCGGCCAGCGTTGTATTGTCCACAGCCTCAGCGCCGTAATCTAAAACGGCAGTGTGCGCGATGTTGCTCAGATTAAGCGAGCCAACCCATAAGTCACGGTCTGTTATGACTGACGTTGCCATGCTTTATTCCTCGTACCAAATGGTAAAGGTCAGTGACCTTTCGTAAGTTCTGTCGGGTTCGTCGTAGTAGTCATCCCGACCATCGTAAAAAATATCCTGAATCACAACGCTGTTGATTGTACCGCTATAACGGTTGAAAGCTCCACGTATATCGTTCGTGATGTTGACGATCTCAAGAAAGGTGGACGCATACATCATCACTTCAACGGTTGCGCGTGTCGGCTTTGTTTCTGTTCCCATGACGTTCGTGACGTCATCGCCAACCACATCGAAAACAACGTAAGGCTTTACAGCGTTCTGCGGCCCAAGAACCGCATAAATCGCGCTGCTGCTTGAAAGGTTGCTGGTGACAGTCTCAAGCAACGATTTTACAGCTGACTCAACTTCTGCCATGTTGCTTTAACCCCTCGCGCATCACCTTCGTCATTTCCTCGACGTATTGACTCCAGTTTGCTTCAAGTGTGCGAGTGAAAATCCTATTGGCTCGATGGCCCTTGCTCGAACCAAACTCAAAAACGTGCGCGTAAGCTCGCGCCCAACCAATGATGCCGACTCTGAAATTCAAGATGCCGCGTTTCTTGGCTCCCTTTTCCTGTCTGACACGAATAGAACGCCGCAGATGAACGTCGCGGGTATCTTTGTCCTCAACTTTTGAGTCAAACCACTGACCTTTCCCCGCCTTTTTCCATTTCATGCGTGTCTCGCGTCGCTTTCTGCCGCCTTCGTCCTCAGTGTCCATTGGAACTGCTTTGCGCATCTGCTTTGCGTACATATTCGCGCCTGCTCTGACAGCCTTGCTGCCTAGCTGGTGCTCTAAGTCATACGACAAATGCCCGAGCGCTTTCACGAAGTCCGTGGCGTCAAGATCGAATCCCATGCCGCCAGCGCCTTTATGGCTAAAATACGTTCTATCGAACCCTGTTATCTCAGCCATTACAGATTCCTCTCGACAGCGGTCAGTCGAATGATGTGATCCTTTTCCTCGAAATTCTCGACAGTCTCAATGTCGAACGTGCGCGAGTCGTAACTTATGCGATTCTGAGGCGTGACAGACTTGGAAGGGTGAACTCTAAAGATGAACTCGTAAACGTGGTCAGCAGTGATCCTGTCACCGCTTTGACGCTCAGTGGCGCCGATTGAGTTGACGCTGGCGCGAGTGGTGAAATGGGTCGCCCATGATTCAGTCAGACCGCCGTAAGCATCACGGCCAATCGTGTTACTCTGAATCGTGATCGGATGCCGTAACGTCCCCGCTTTGAGCATTCGTCGCGCCATCTTTCACCCTTATGATGTGAGGCATACCGGACGAGCCAGTGCCATCAAATGTTTTTATTTCCGCTTCAGTCAGTTCAGCCTCGTCGCCGGGGCGATACTCGACTCCACGGAAGTTCGTAATAATGTTAAAGCGCACCAGTGGCATAATGATGAAACTCAGGGTGGCTTTGCACCAGATGGTAAATGCCATCCGGTATTTCGATCAGACGCAGATCAGTGACCTGCTCCCGATTCTCGTAATAGTGACCGACAAGCAGCTTGATCGCTTGCTTGAATATCGCAGGCACCGCATTGCGGCTTGAGTAGCCCACGACGCAGCGAATCCTGATATTACCAATGCGCTCGTTGACACTTGTCGGCCAGCTTGTCTTGCACTGAATGCGAGCAGGCACCGAGTTGGTGTCAGTCCAGTAATTCGATGCGCTGTAGGTCGTATCGTTATCGTCACCATCGTAATACTTCACCGAAGTAATCGACGTCACAGGCGCAATGCCAAGCCGCAGCACTTCACGGCGATTGGGGTCTGCAAGCGCTTCCCAATTATCAGCGATGACGTCAACAGTCTGGCTCGCCAGCCTCATGCCCGACAGCGCCTCTATCCGAAGTCGAGCAGCGGTGATCATGGTTGCAATTTCAATGTCATCATCGTCATGCGTAACGCGCAGATGGTCTTTAGCCTCCTGAGTTGTCACAGGCTCAAACGTGGGGCCAGTCACCAGATTGACCTGATGGTTGAACGTATCCCCGCGGCTGATTTGACGAACAATGCTCATTCTTTAGTGGCCGTTTCCCGTTTCGCTTTTGCCTTCGCTTTCGCTTTGCGCTTTGGCTTCGGCGCTTTCTCTGCCTGCTCGATCACGGTTTCTTTCTTGTGATCCTCAACCAGTTCGACGTAAGGAACGCCCAACCGACTCATCATTGAAAGCTCTGAGTAATCGTTGTCGTTGATCGTTTCTTCATCACCTGCTGCGTACTTCGCGCCAGCGACTAAGCAAGGAATGTTGAACTTGACTCGTTTTGCCATGTTTCAATCTCTCAAATAAAAAGGGCGGCAACCACCAGAGGTAATGGAAGCCGCCCAACGTGGAAAAGCAACAGCCGTTTAGCTGTACTTGTCGCGAGTCTTGACGTAAGTAATGCCGCAAGGCGTCCCATTCGAATGGGTGCCAGTGAGGTTAATCACGCCCCGCACATAGCGATCACGACCACGGTAAATGCCAGTGACAAGCAGCGAGTCCTCAGCAGGTGCGTTAATCACTGCAACCGTACCAGTGTTGGTGCCAGTTACAGGGTTATACACTTCTGCATCAGCTGCTGCTGTCCAAGTGCTGTTGTCATCAGACACTTGAATTTCGCACTCGATATAAACCGAGCCGGAAAGCGTGTCACCGGAATTGCCGATGTTGAACAGAACAGCAGTCGCGTCAAAGTCCTTTGCGTCAATCGCCGCGCCAGTGCCATCAGCAGTAAGCGTTTGCGAGATCAGGCCTATAACGATGCTGTCATTACCAAAATCTTTTTTCTCGAACATTTAATGTTCCTCTCAGTTGAGTCAGCGCTTACGAGCCAACAGTGAATGATGCGGGTCTGCGCACAGCTACGTCGCAAGTATGGAAAATCACCACTCGAACTGTGCCAGTTGTGCTCGCGGTATAGGGGTCGATAAGGATATCCATGCCGCCCCAAGAACCCATGAGCAGATCAGCCCAATTTCCAAAGAAAATTGTATTGGCTGCGACCTGATTCGATTCGATCACGTTGCGACCGATCATGGTGCTGGTGTTCTCGTTCAGCAGGAACTGACCAGAGCCAGCATCGACAAGCTCAGAGAGCAGGTTGCCGTAAACGGTGCTGTTCGTGATGAAGTTCAGATTGCCAGCAAGAGCGTTTGCAGTCGCCAGATCAGATCGCATGGCGATCACTTCAGGGCGAGTCGGGCCTCCAGTCGTTGAGAAAGTCTCAGTACCGACGCCAGTGGTGTTCGCGATACCAACAGGCTGACCCGCTGTGCCAGAACCGTGAAGCGCAGCGCGATCTTTCTCAAGAGCAACGATTGTCATCAAGTCCTGACGGATGAAGTTCTCGACAGAAACCGAGCTTTGCAGCCTTAGCTGGCGAGTGTAGTCAGTGAATGCGCCAAGCGTTCGCGGAGTCAGCGTTACCTGACCGACCGTTTGATTCGTTTCGCTGACTGCGCCGCCATCAGTGTTGACCCAAGTCGTTGAACCAGCACCCGTCTGACGAGGAATCGCAACATCGCCGACGAGGCCATCGAGCATCGTCACGCCAGCGGTGGAAAGCGCCATTGCGTTACGCAGCAGAGGGATCAGCTGTTGCGGTCTAAAGTCAACACCAACCAGCGCGCCTGCCTGACTGAAAACGTCAGCTGACAGATCGCGCTTTTCGACCGGGTCATTAACTGAGCGATAATCACCCGTAATTTCTGTCGGGATATAGCAGCCTGTTGCTGCCTGACCGATTTTCTGCTCGACTGCGCGTGATGCTTCAAGCTCCAGCGTCGCAGCGTCACGATCAGCCTGTGAAGCGTCACGCGATTGTGCCTTGAGCAGCTTGAGCAGCGAGAACTCGCGGATTTCTTTGTCATTCATGCCAATCGGCTCGTTGACGTCTTTCGAGTACGGGCCAATTTCAAGCTGAGACTGAATCGAACGCTGTTGCTCTTGCAGTGTCTTGATTCGACCGTGAATCTCGTCAAGCTCTGCAATCTCGTCGCTGTTCAGTTCGCGCTTTGCTTGCTCATCTGCGAGATCGGCAGCGCGTGACCGTTTTTCCATTTCCTCGTCCCGATAGGCCGAGAGTTTCTGATTCAAATCCATAGTCGGATGCTCCCTGTGATGGTTTAGTCGTTGTCTGCCGATGCAGTTTCAATGTTGAGCAAACGCCGATAAGTGGCGTTCGACTCTTGAAGGCGGCGCACCTCAAGCTCTAAGTCCTCGATGCGCGCAACAAGCTGATCAGCGTCAAGGGTTCGACCCTCTTTGATCGCTTGTCTGAATTCGTTTAATGATCTCATAGCGGCCCCCGTTTCAGGGTATGCAGGAAAAGTCACAGGCCCAACGTCCATCAAAGAGCGAACCGATTTGATCGTGCGCGTCACAGCGCCATCGTCGCCCTCTGTCCATTCATCATCGTCAACGATGAAACCAAATGAACTGCCTGAAATATCACCGCGTTTCATTGGCTCCATGACCAGATCGCGAATTGTGTCTGTTGCTGGCGGGTCAATCTCGTATTTCAAACCGCGCTCATCAACTGACAGTTTAAGCGTTCCTGCCGATTGTCTGCCGAGCACATAATTCGGGTCGTGATTAAAAAGCCCTCTAACGTCTTGATCGAGCACGTTATCGAACGCGCCTTTTTCAATGATCTCAGTGAACCCGCCTAAATTCTCGCTGCGGCTTTCAAACACAGCGCCATAACCAACAATCTTTTCACCTTCGTTATCAGTCTCGGCTCTGATCTCGACAGGTTGGGCAAGGAATCGTCTTTCAATGTCCATTCAACACCTCGAAAAAGGTTTTTTGCACATCGCTTTCAGTGACCGATTCTGCCGTTGCGGGTTTAGTCATCTGGCGCTTGATGTACTGTTTTGAGAAATTGTCCATAAATGTTTCGTGGTTGTCCACCATTACTCTTGACAGCGGCTCGACAGTAGTCGCAATAAATTCCGGCAGTTCAGTTACGTACAGATCAGCCAGCTTACTCGGGCTTATCGAATAGCGCTCAAGGCATCGACGCTCTTTGCTTGCGATACGCTGCGAAATCATTTCAACAAGCGGTAAGAATCGCGCTTGCTCATCAGTTAGCTGCTCGCCAGTATCATCATCTTGCGGCTCGCTTGCAGTCTCGTCATTAGGCCTAACCATATTGTTAGGCACCAGAAACTCGTCCAGCCCTGCCTCAGTCGGCATATCCTCTTTTACTCGCACTTCGTTGCGACTGATCCAGCCATCTTGCAGCGCTACGTGGTACGCCTCAAATCGTTCCTTCGTAGCACCGCGAAGCAAGCCGTTGACGTTAAATTTGAAGTGATAGCCTCGCCTGCGCTCCGATTCGGTCAACAGCTTGCGATTCAACTCGGCTTCCCATCGACTGTAAATCGGAATCATGGTGTGCTTCACGAAGTGCAAATCCATTTCTGAGGCATTCGTAAACGTGGAGCGTTCCAAATCCATGATGAACTGCGGTGGTACTCGGTACAGCCCCGCAATTTCTGTTCGGTTGAACTTAAGAGTTTCCAGCGTTTGCGCATCGTCAGGGTTTACCGACAGCGGCTTATAACTCAAACCCTTCGGCAGTACGGGTGTTCCATTAGCCTGATCCAGACTGCCATAGTTCTTTCTGAACTCGTCAGCAAACTGACCAAGCGAATTAGCTGGAACCTCTGACTCAATCACGCCCTTCGGTGTTCCGCCCTTGCCAAAGAATGACCCGCCATACTTGTGAATGGACAAGCCTAAGCCAATTGCTTCACGCGCTTGATGAATTGGCGAATAACCTGTCAGCCCATCGAATCCCATGCCGGAAAAATGAAGAACGTCAGCAGCAGGTATTTGAAGTTTCTTGCCTTCCCTTTCTGTGATGTAAACAATCGAACTGTCATTCAGCAGTCTGTGAGCTTGCGTCCTGTCTGGATAAAGCAACGGCAAATCTTGAACCATTGCACCATCGCGGCGAATCAAAGCGAAACCGTTTCCCCATCCATTCCTATGTGACTCTAGCGTTTCTTTCCAAAGATAATCGCTGCACTCTGAAAACGGATTGCTGATGACTCCCCACAAATAATGGTTTGTCGCTCGCTTCGGCCCTTTTGATTCTTCCTTCAAAAGCTCCAAAGGAACATGCGCCAATGTTTGACTTAAAACATTGATGCAAGCGTAAACATAGGTTAGCTGTAACGCTGTCCCTTCTGAGACATTGACCCCAGAGGAAGTATCGCCGCCTGTGTTGTCGATCAGCCAGCGAGCGAACGCCGATGCGTCACCTATCGTCGATAGTTCTCGCTTCTCGATTAACTGTGAAAACATTTTGATTCACCTCGAACCATAAAAGAAAACCCACTAGCACGTAACCAGCAGGCTCATAACAAAGCCATGCGCCGTACCCCATCAGGCCGATGCCGATCAATTCAATAGAGGCCAGCAGCGCCGATTTCATTTGACGATTATTTGATTGCTCAATACTCAAAGTCATCTTGCTAAATTTTCGTCTTGAATGCTATTTGTCGTTCAAGCAAGTCCACAGTCTGCTGCATTTTATGTATCTCCTCTTTGATTTCTTTCAGCTCCTCTGCAACGAGCGTAGGCGATGTCTCAAGAAGCCGCTGCTTTATTTCTTTGATATCTATTTCAAGATGTGCGTTTGTGTAGTTTGGCCGCTTTGCAATCTCATTCAAGCGGCGGCTTATTTTTTGAACGTCTATTAACACATCGCCTAGTCGAGTCTCGATCTGCTCATGGGAATGAGCCTCATTAGCCTCAGCAATGACTTTCCTGCGGTAGAACTCTAAAATGCCAAGCACACTTGCAACAATGCCCATCAAGTACACAAGGAAATCATCTGGTATGGTCAAGGTTTAATGCCTTCCTTTTCTTACCCAAGGCCTTACCAACCATAGCGGAATAAGTCTCCGCCTTGGCAATGATACTGTTGGCATAGTCCACCTTGTCTTCACCAGACTCGACGCACACGGCGTCCATGAATGGCGTGTAGGCGGCGGGGTCATCAAGATAAGCACGAGCCTCACTGAGTTGGATCGGCCATGAAGCGATCTCTGAGGGAGAGTATTCCTGCGTGAGGGGATCAACCTGAGCCTCCAGAAAGTCCTTTAGACTCTTGTCGGTGCGCTTCTGCTCGACCTCTTGCTCCGCAGCAATCTCCTCGGCAGTCTTGGCGACAGCCTGCCATCTCTGGCACTTGCCATCCTCCAGGAACGGGGTTGCGCTTACGCACTTGTGTGTCGATCGGTCGTAGCTCGGGCGCTTTGCAAACGGCACAACACCGCTCTGCCCCATCCATTCAGCGTTAGGGCCTTTCTTCGGGAATGACACATTGGGCCACTCGGATGCGCTGTCAACAATTTCAACAACGCCGTCTGTTACTTTAGCTAATTTCATGTCTGTTGCGTCTCCGCTGCTCTTGTTGGTGGTGTAAAGTTGGCTGTGTACCTAGCCACGTCCTTGGTGATGCGTAAATCGTCCATATGGCCGTTCCAGTCGCTGCTGGAGTATACGCCTTGTCCAATTTTGACCTGCCCGTCAGTAAAGTTGTTGGTCACTGTGTGCGTGGCATCGAGGTTACCGTCGAGGAAGATGCGGAGGGTCGTACCTTCTCGCGTCACAGCAACATGATGCCATGTGTTGACGGTTGTAGCCGTGACTCCATCGTAGCCTACCGAGCCTGTAAAGAAGCGGATCACCTTATTAGTGCTGCGTATGTTTAAAACCCATCCGGTTGAAGATAGGTTTACATCTCTAGCATCGAAAATGACACTATCGTTTGCCGCGATTGATGACCAATAAACCCATCCCTCAGCCGTAAAGTCTCCATCGCCAACCGTCAAGGACGAGTCATCGTAGGCGAGATAATCACCAGTTCCGTCAAACAGCAGAGACCCCGCGCCGTACTTGAAGATGCCTGTGTCCATCTGGGCATCGCCCGCCTCGGTCACGATAGCCCTTCCGGTCAAGTCGCCACAAGCTGCCTCGTTGAACTGCAGCAGCTCTGTGGTGTTGGCATCACTCGTGAGTGGCGCAGTAGGAGGCGTGAAGTCAGCAGTCTCTCGGACCGTGTCGCTGAGGCGAACGTCTGAGATGAGTCCTCTCACGTACCGAGAGAAAGCGCTGTCCTCTCTCCCCACCCGGAGCTTTCGCGTTCCCGTACCAGTACCGTAGGTAAACGCACTGGTCCCCTGCGACACACCATTAACAAATAGCTCGACATTAGTGCCATCTCCCGTTATCATTATGTGGTGCCACGAGAGGTCCTTAAGCACATTGAGCCACGAGCCTTCAACTGTAACGCCGCCACCGCCGCCGCTGTAAAATCGAAGGTCGTCAGATGATTGAAAGACGGACCAGTAATCCGCTGTGCTAGACCCTGCGCTGGCCTCGGCATCAAGTAGACACGCAATCGAGCCGTCCGCATAAGTGGTGTTTACAGTATAAGGATAATACCAAAACTCAATCGTGAAGGTTGTACCCATTCCCGTTTGGGCGCCCGAGTAGTCTACATAGTTTGCGCTGCCGCTAGTGTCGTTGGGGTAGACGATAGACCCTGCATTCTCATCGTACGGCTTATTCAGTGGCCCGCCCGGATACGCCCTAACAGCCCCGGCTGCAGTCGTGATATCGTGAGCCTCTGACGAGTAATCGACAATAGCCCCGTTGACAAAGGTCAGCAGAGAGGTTCCGGTTACGTCGGTCAGGGTCTTGGTTGGGGGTGTGAATGCCGCAGTGTACAAAGCCGTACCCTTGACTATGCGCAAGTTAGACATCTTTGCATTTATATTGTAGGTCCCGTTAAGCCCTCCAATGTGCAGGTTGTCTGCCGGAGCAATGTAGTTTGTGCTGTCGGTGGCGCTGCCGGACTCCACTCCATCCAAAAATAGCTTGGTCGTGGACCCTGATCTGGACACGGCCACATGATACCATTGGCCTGTCGCCACGGTCGTGCTTACTACGGTTCCCGTTCCATTGAACCAGATAAGGCTCGTGCCATTTGTGTAGAGCGACCCGCGGCCAGCAGAACCGCCCGCCGCGCTCCTCCAGTCCAGAATAACCGCAAGGCCACTCAGGGCATCAAAATTGACCCAGAGCTCTACCGTAAAGTCGCCAGTACCAAAAGTGAATTCCGTTCCTGTCTCTAAGACATCGAGTTCTCCGCCCGTAAAATCAAAGTAGTGAGCGCCGTAAGGGTTGACGTTAGCAGCATCAGGTGAACCCGTGATCGTGGCTCCAGTGAACGTCGTGTTGTTGTCCCCGTCAGCGCCCTTGTCGCCATTCAGGAGGAGCTGGACGCTGTTCCAGTAGTCGTCACTAGGGGCGCCAGCATTAGCCGCCGCCTGAATTAACTTTCTGGAAGCTAGACTCACGACAAGTCCTCTCCTGCCAAGAATCCATACCAAGTAGTGCCACCATCATTGGTCATAAAGACATAACTATTGACGGCACCAGAAGCGGGTGCGCTCGGAGCGCTGCCTGCCGGCCAATCAACCGAGGCAGGCCAAGTAAGGCTGTATGATCCTCCCTGTGTAACGACTAATGTGATAGCAGTCACCTCCCCGGATGCCGCAGGATTAGAGAAGGTGAAAGTGGTATTGCCTGTTGTTGATATTTTGAAATTATTACCGAGACTACAGTCAAGAGAAGGAGTAGTCCCCGATGCTGTGATCAGGGACTCCTTTAAACCTGCCGAAGTCTGAGCTGGAAAATTATCAGCCATGGTTTACTCCTTACTTAATCGTTCTTGTAGCCGGACATCTTTGCCGAAACGCCGACCACATTTGATGTAATTACCAGATACTCGTTCGCATCCAAATCAAAGTCGATTACCAGCGGCGCACCACCGGCTACCAACTGGAAGTCGTAGACCTCATACCGGTCTACATCATGTGTGTTGGCTGTCGCGCTTGTCGAGAGGTATACCGTCGCCGTTACACCCCCCTTGTTGACAATCTTCGCTGTGTAGCTGCCTGCAGTAGTCGCAGACTGGCCGACGTTTTTCGGCGTATTAGCGACCAGCGTACCGGCATCGCTTGCGTAAAATGTAGCCATTGCTACCTCCGTCCAAAGAATTTGAGTTCAGCTTTTGCAAAACCAGACGACGCATTGGCTGCGATAGCCTGAGCGACGCGCTGTGGCGTCCAGCGGTACACCGTAGTGGACGTGCCCGCTTCAGCATTGGCTTGGGAAACCACGCCAACCTGTGCGTTATAGGCCGCCTCAATCTCAGCATTAGATTGATCAGCAGTAGCACCCGCCTCGATACCGGACAGTTTCGACTGTTCTGCTGTGGTGTAGCTGGCCGTTGTGCCAGCCAGTACCGCTGAGTAGGCCTGAACATTCACACCAATGTCAGCATCCAACAGTGTCGTCGGGTCGTTGACCTGAGCACCGGAGGCAATGCCGTTCAGCTTTGAGTGATCCGCATCGGTAAAGACATTCGAGTCTGTTGCAGATTCAACCAGAGCACGGATCTCACTAGCAGTCTGATCTGCCGTAGCGCCTGCTTCAATCCCAGCCAACTTGCTTTCTTCCGCAGTCGTATAAGATGCAGTCGTGCCAGCAAGAACAGCAGAGTAGCCCTGCACGTTGACGCCTATGTCCGCGTCTAAAAGAGTTGTCGGATCATTGACCTCTGCGCCAGCAGCAATACCCGACAACTTAGTTTTCTCTGCGTCAGTAAATGCGTTGGTGTCGGCCTCCGATTCGTAAAGAGACTTGATTTCAGCCCCTGTTTGATCTGCCGTTGCGCCAGACTCGATACCAGACAATTTGGTTTTCTCGGCATCGGTAAATGCGTTGGTGTCAGCGTTTGACTCATACGATGCCTTGATGCTGGCCGCGTCAAGGTTAACGTTGACAATAGTCCAGTGTGATTCGAGCGTCGGAGAATCTTGTTCGGCAATTAACACATCACCGATTTCAACATTTGCCGTAAAAAACGTACCCGCGACAGTCACTGTGTACATATCGCCGACAATAATTCCTGAAGGAGATGTATCAAGATCAGGAGTATTGGTTGCCGCGTTATACCCACCACGATACCTAACTTGCGAGGTGATTTCATTGAGCACGAATTGTTTGACTGAATCGCTTGTGGGAACAGTCGTGTCTGACGCACTTGCCATAGTGTCATCGTTGATAACAAACGACATTCCGGCTGTAGACGCATCAGTGTTCATTACTGCGCCAGCCGCATCGACATTAGTTGCATCGGTTACGTCAGCGCCAGCTTCGATGCCATCAAGTTTGCTGTGGTCGGCGTCCGTAAACACATTGCTATCAGTAGCAGATTCAACCAGCGCACGAATTTCGCTTGCGCTTTGGTCGGCTGTGGCTCCCGATTCGATACCTGACAATTTCGTTTTTTCTGAATCCGTAAATGCATTCGTGTCGGCATTTAATTCGTAGGCAGTCTTGATCTCGCTGGCGGTTTGGTCACCGGTCGCGCCTGACTCGATTCCAGATAGCTTGCTTTTCTCGGTATCCGTAAATGCGTTAGTGTTTGCTTCGGATTCGTAAAGAGCTTTGATCTCTGCGCCAGTTTGGTCGCCGGTAGCACCTGCCTCGATGCCTGTCAGTTTGGCTTTCTCTGCATCAGTGAAAGCGTTGGTATCAGCGTTTGACTCGTATAAGGTTTTGATTTCGCTGGCGCTTTGATCACCAGTCGCTCCAGCCTCTACGCCATCAAGCTTTACACCATCGACTGCAACATCTCTGCCATCGACCAAGCCATCTTTCAATTCCACGCCATCAACAGTTACGCCAGCATCAGCAGTAGTTTCATTGATCTCGTTAGTTGTAATCTGCTGACCAGCGGCAACGATAATATTGTTTGCGCCAGTATTGTTGCCGTTGGCTAGGATTTCAGAGAGTTCGTTGTTCCCTGCAATCAGGCTGTCGGCATAAGCCTTGATGCTCTCGCTGGTCGATAGGCTGGTGGCTGTCGCGGTAGCCATCGAGTCATCGTCAATAATGTCTGTAATGTTTACGCTGTCCAGCGTGATCGAACCATTGAAAACCGTTGTGGTTGTGCTCGATGTGGTGCCGAAAGTGTTGTTGCCAGTCCAGAGGTTGTTAGCGTCGAGGTATGGAGTACGCGAACTGGCAGCGGCGGCGGCGTCAATCAAGTCATGCAGATTTGAGTTAGCATCCGGCATCTGGAAGTCGGAATTGAATATCTCAACTCCGTCGGAGTCGCGGAGCGTTACGCGATAGCGGTTCGCCTGACCGCCATCAGTATTCGGAATGACATTAGAAAAAGAGCAGTCGCCGTTTGCATCGGTAGTTGTAGTGTCTGCGCTGATGACAATCACCGCTGATCCGGTGTTATCAAACTGCTCTGAATAAAGCGTTACTGTCAGCCCTTCGCCAACTGAGGCATTTACTAATGTTCGGAAATTACAGGTAAGCGTTCGGGCTGCCATTTAACACCTATATAATAATAAGCTCGGCGGAATAATCTTCGTCCTCTGTCTGCATACAGCGCCCAATTCCCATGATTGCTGCCACGATACCGTCTATTTTTTTCTTCTTATCTTCTTTTCGCGGCTTGACGTTGCCGTTGGTATCGCGCTTCGCTTGCAGGTTGGATAGCATCCAGTTCAATACCGGATTATCCGCATGATGTACCCTCCCTGCAACAATAGCTGCCTCAAATTCATTCATCGGCATAGTAAACTGCCCGATTGTTTGCGGGAATCTGGTTATTTCAGCCCCATAATTGTCTAACTCTTGCTCAATGCCTGCTGACTTCCAAGGGTCGAAAGTTATTTCCTCAACCATGTAGTTTTGCAAATCATCTCTGATCCGCTTCTTTAGATGAATCGTGTCGATCTCATTGCCCTCAGTGAAATTAATGTAATCACGCCAGCTTTCGTATTCTGATCTCTGTGACTCAGGAAGCCAAAATTCAGGGAACAGGTAATAATGCCTTCGTCCGTCTGCATCATCTTCGTAAAACACTTTACACGTTGCCGTGAAGTCAATGCGGCTCGACAGGTCGATCCCCATAACGCAAGGGTGCATCGCATAATCCTCAATCTTCAGCGTAGGATCAGCGCAGCGTTTCCAATCTTCGTAATTGATAAAGGGTTCAGTCTGGTTCACCCAAAGGTTCAGGTGCTTTGTTTTAAAGTAACCCTGATCCTTGATTGACCTGATCGCTTGCTCTTGCTGTTTCTTCAGCCAATCGCCGGAAACCGAAACGTCATAGTTTGGATTGGCGACCCGCAACGCTTCCTCTGTTTTCCAGTAATCATCACTTGCGTCAGCGTCAATCGTGTAGATCATCACGAAAAGCGAGTCGGCGTGTTCGTCAGTCAAGATGCCTTCAAGCACTTGTATAGCTTCCTCGTACTTCTCAAAACAGGGGCCAGACAGGTTATCTCCTGCGGTTGTGATCACGTAGAGCAAGGGGTTTTCCCTCGCGCCCATCCCTGTCTGAAATGTTTTTAGAACTCTGTCGTGCTTCGCTTCGTGATGCTCGTCCACGATGCCGCAGTGTGGGCTGGTTCCGTCTGGCGGATCACCGATCACCTTTTGAAAGAAACTGTTATCTTCGGATCGGAAAATAGACTTGCTTTGAATCTCGACGCCGAGGAATTTCATCAAAGATTTATTGCCTTTGAGCATTCTTGTCGCTGGCGAGAAAACCTCGTTAGCTTGACGCTCTGACGTTGCCCCGCAATAGACTTCTGCGCCGAATTCGTTATCCCTGAATGCCATGTAAAGCCCGACTGCCGCGGCGTCGATGCTTTTCCCGTTTTTCCGTGGGATAAACTTAAAAACCTCGTTAAATCGTCGCTTTCCTGTCGCTTTTCGATAGAAACCAAAGATATTCACAAAGCCGAAAACCTGCCACGGCTCCAATTTCAGCTTTTCTTTCGACTGCGCCCATTTGCCTTTTACGTGCGGCAGATGCTCAAAGAAGTTGCAAACGCGCTCCGCTTCCTCGTAGTTAAACACCAAGTCATCACGTTCGACGTCACGAAAGAACCTCTCACACATCAACTGGATATATCGACAGGCCGGAATAGTCCCATCGAGTACATCGTTTGCGTATTCCCACGCTGTCGCGCAGTGAGGATATGCGTTCATCAGATATTGTCGAACTCGCTGCCGCCAGAGTCTTTCTCTGCGCGGATCTTCTGCCTGCTTGCGGGAGTCATCCCGAATTCAGACAGCAACGATCTGATCTCTTTTCCCAACTGGATCGTGATCGTGTAATACGGGTTCATCATCGGATACCCGCTCGGCGCTTTCGTCACCAGCCCCGTACTGTTCAGCTTGTCTTGCGCCCCGCGCCATTCGACCCACTTTTCGACCAGCATTTCGAGCGCCTGAACGTCAACAGTCTGAGCCACGCCGACCTCGATCAGCTGCGGGACAATCTCGAACCATGCGTCTTTTCGCTCTTTGTCGAAGTGCTGAGGCACTTGCAGCAAATCGGAGTATTCCGGCTTATCGGGATTCATGCGATCTTTTCGCGGTGTCGGCGATCTGATCACTTTCAGCGCGTCAGGGATTGGTTTTCTGCCTGCCATAACGATTGATCCTCTCAATGAATGGTCGATTTTCGATTGATTTTACCCCCCCTCGCCAATTCGTCAAAATGGCTGACTCTA
>Ga0208644_1000467_pt1 | contig 34476 bp, 38 predicted proteins | sample VirMetDEL_Nov_18_FD_184517 | JGI IMG/M metagenome (GOLD analysis project Ga0208644, IMG submission 184517) | Aqueous microbial communities from the Delaware River and Bay under freshwater to marine salinity gradient to study organic matter... | ecosystem: Environmental > Aquatic > Marine >...
AAGATATCGCTAAAGAATACGGCGGTAATAAACAAAAAATAGCTGAAGCAGCAAGAATGGGTCTAGTTGATCCTACAGCTGCTGTTATGGCTGGTATGTTTATTGACCGGATGAGAGGCGCTCAAGCGCAAGAACAAGCTCAACAGCCTACAGTTGCTGAACAAGTATTTAATACACCGCAACCAGCACTTGGTGCTACACCTCAAGCGGCTCAGATGCAAGCGATGCAACAAGAATATGCGCCTCGTCCAGGGGTTACCGGTATGGATAGAATTCCAGTGGATCCTAATATGATGCCTTCTGCTGCTGGCGGCGGACTAGTTGCATTTGCGGCTGGAGATATGGTTGAGGGTGGGTACGGCTACAATGGTTTAACTATAGAAGACCAGAAGAGATTAGAAAAAGAGCGTGCAATTAATAAGTACGTTCCCAACACCCCATTAGTACGGCCCGAACTACAAGATATCAATTTTGATATGGGCACTGTAACACAAGAGAATTTAGACGCTCTTAAGGCCATGTTACCTGAAGGCACTCCCAGAGCAGAGTTGATGCAGTATTATTCCCCAGAAGAAGTTAGTGCCAGAACAGAAGCATTTAAAGAAAAAACAGCAGGTAGAGCTAAAGAAGATTTATGGACAGCGGTTGCACTAGGTGGTCTGTCAGCGGCAGCGGGCGCTAAACCGTCTACTGGGTCTTTACTTGGCGATCTTGCTCAAACACTTGGTACAGCTGGAACAGCGGCGGCTCCATATCTGTTAGAGGGTATGAAAGCTAAACGTGCTGCTGAAGATAAAGCAACGGCTATGCAAGAAGAAGGTATGACCAAACGCCTAGAGCTAGCTATTGCTGATAGACAAGAACAGATTGCACTTCTAACTCCAGCGTTTAACGCTGCTACTGGTGAGAAAAAAGCGGCCTATGAGAAACAAATCGCTAAGTACACTGCTGAAATGAATTTGTTTAAGTCAGAACTAGATAATATTAGCGGGCTTAAGAAACAAGAGATAGCGGATATAGCTGCAGAGAAAAGAGCTAGGATTGCTGCTGAAGCTTCTAAAGAAGCTCAAAGAATTGCGGCAACATTAAAAGGGCCAACAGATAAAAACAGGTTATCAAATGCTATATATGACGCTCTAGTGATTAAAGCTGGTGGAGATGATAAAGTTTCTAATAAAGATAAAATATTGTTCCGAGAGCAAGCAGAAGAAAGAGCGGCTATATTAGAAGCTGAAGCAATTGCAAAGGCTAAAGCGGAAGCGGCACAAGTCGGATATACAGAAGGAGACATAGCAGCAGCGCAAAAAGATTTAGAGATTTTAGATCCTAAAAACAGAAGTCTGTTTGAAGCTAATGTTCTGGAAAAAGACCCTCAATGGAGCGCAGCGAGCCGAAAAGGTGACCGAGATGCTATGCAGCTTAGAGAGCAAGAACTCATACAGAAGGAAATAAATAGGGTAGCACTTAAACATGGTATTAAGCCTGAACAGATAGGAGGTACTTCAGAGTCAACAACACAAGCTGATACTACATCAGGTGGTGGAGAAACTATCTATATGGACTCTACTGGAAATATACTTGAAAAACCCAAACCAGGAAATATAAAAGAAGGGACTACAGCGGTTATAAACGGTAAAGTTTATAGAGTTGTTAGAGACGCCCAAGGCGAACTTGGATGGAAAGCTGTTAGATAAAAGGAGTTAAGATGGCTCAAAACAATATACCTCAAGAGCTTCTTGACCTACTTCCATCTGCTAATAGAAATAGTGATATCCCTCAAGAACTTCTTGATTTACTTCCAGGCACTGAGGTAAGTAGTGATGTCCCACAGGAACTTTTAGATCTTTTACCTCCAATACAACAGGAAGAAGAAGCTGCGCCTGCAATAGTATCTGATAGACCTCCACTTGAAGAACGCAAGCGAGAAAGCACCGTTGTTGCTAAAGAAGACGCGCCAGTCGTAACACAGCGTAAAGAACAAACTCAAGTGCAAGAGGATTTAGTTGCACCACCTACAAAAGAAGAAGTCCAGTTCATAGAGTCTAAGTTACCTAGCGATGGATATACTTTTAAAGACTTACAAAAACAGGGTTTGTATGAGCAGTTTAAATACTCTGTAGAAAATGACACTACACCTAAAGTACAAAGGTTTTTAAACGAAGAAGTATTTAACCTATTACCAGTAGAGAAAAGAAAAGAGTTATTTGAAGCTTTAGGTAAAGACAAAGAAAATATAGAGAAGCAAATAAATTTTGAATCCGCTGCACAATCAGGAATGATTGGTGGGCAATTTGGGCCTCAACCTGCAGCTAAACAGCAAACTCAAACTCAAGCGCAAGAAGATTTAGCTGCACCACCTGTTGAGGTAGGTACTGGTGAGTTAATAGTTAGAGGTTTTGGTTTAGGGATTGAGGCAACTAAGAATATACCTACATCGGTAAGAGCTATATTTAATGCTACAGAAACGCAGCGTAGCCAAGATCTTTTAAGTATATATGACCGTATAGATAACGGGGAAACAGACTTAAATATATTGTTCCCTAAAGATCGTTTTACACAAAGTATATCTCCGCTCGAGCAAAGAGCACGTGCATACCTGATGGGTGATGCAACTCAAAAAGAAAGGTTACGGCAAACAGAAGTAAAATACATTGCGGATAACACCAAAGTAATCCAAGAACTCTTACCTAAATTTATAGAGTTTCAACAAAAAACACAGGCGCTATCACAAGGGGTTCCGCAGTTTACAGACATAAAATCTATTGGTGATTTCAATGATTGGTTAGCTTTTCACGGTGCAGCGGGCACAACACAATTAATTCCATTAATGCTAACCAGTTTAGTTACTGGTGGCTATGGCGCATTTGTTCTGGGTACTACTTACGGGCTTCAAGAAGGTGTTGGGGCGCGTCTTAACTACATACTAAAACAGGTAGAAAAACTACCAGAGCAGCAACAAGCTGCAGCAGTATCAAAATATTTGGCAGAAACAGCCGACGTCACTCTTGCACAAGCAATAATTTCTGGCCAGTTGGACAAGATGGGTGGCCCGGTAAGAACCATATTAAAAAATAAATCGCTTAAAAAAGCAGCACAAGAAACTGTGCAGCAAGGTACCGAAACAGCCACAAAAGAAGTAGCAAAAGAAACTGCTACCCAGCTAGTTAAGCGACAGGCAAAACAACTTAGTGGTGAAATTTTAGGTGAGGCTGCTACAGGTGCCGGGCAGTCAGTAACTCAAATAGTAGGCGAGTTACAGCTACGAGAAAAACAAGGGCCATTATTCACCAAAGAAAACATGGTGCAAATAATTAATGATGCAGCTGCTGAAGCTGCTGGTGTGCCTGGGGCTAAAGCCTTACAACTCACTACTGTAGGCGCAGTTAATCAAGCTAAAAAACAAATAAATAGAAGACGACAACAAAAGTTCCTACAAGATGAAAGAGTTCCAACGCTTGTAAGGCAGTACATGGAATCTCGGATGGGACAAGGTATATCTTTTGGGCAAGCATACGAAGAAGTGCAAGATCAGATTTATGGAAATAAAAATCCTGTAAAAGATCAGGACGCAACAGGCGAGGATATCGCTAATGCAAATAACATAACTGATGCCCGTGCCAGAGGCTATATCTTATTCACATCAGAATTACTAGATAAGTACGACGAATATGATGCTGAAAAAATAGCAGACCGTGCTGAGCAGTTAATGGATGAAGGCAAGCAACCAAAAGCAGCCTTCCAAAAAGCAGAAAAAGAATTTGTTGACAACAACTTAGAACAGTTACAGATACAAGAAGAATCCGATTTAGCGTTAGAAGTATTAACTGATTACGATCCTAGCGATGCGGATAATATTGTATTTCGTGCTAACTCTTTAATAGAACAAGGCACTACTCCAGCGGAATCATATGCGCAGGCTAGGTCTGAATTTGATTCGGGCAAGCTAGATATGCCAGACGTGGTTAGGTATAGAACACCTCCACCTATTATGAGACCGGGGGATGTTGATCTTACTGATGTTGTTACTGCTGAAACAGGCACCATACTAGGTCAAGAGCAAGAGCAAGCCGCAATACAACAAAGACAGAACCCATATCAAACTACAGAAGATTTATTGAATGTAGAAGTTGAAGGGGATACTAATCTACAACTTGAAGGTATACAGGCTGATTTAAATTTAGCCCAAACAAACGAACAGCGTACGTCAGCTTTTGAACGCGCTGCTATATTGGCAGAAGAATCTTTGGCGTCTGACCCTGAAGAGTTGGGGCGTGTACAAAGGGGGGAAAGAACAATTAACCCTACGGCTAGAAATCTATCTGCGATACTAGATACTGCTACGCCAGCGCAAAGAAATCAGGCATTTAACAGAGCTAGGAAAGAAATTAGTCGTGTTCGAGCAAAACAGAAAAGAACACTTTCTATGGTTGACCCAACTGATAGAGCACCTAATTTGCTTAGCGAAGACACAATGTACCCAATAGCCACAGCTCTAGCAAGTGGGGTTAGTGCTCCACAATATGGTAGGTTATTAAATATAGCCGACAGCGCACCTACATATAGAAATAAACCTGAATATCAAAATCAAAGATTAAAGCTGTTAACACATTTGGCGCTTATATCCAGATCGCCAGCTCTAAATGGTACGTTTATACAAGCTTTCGCAAGAGATACTTTAAATACGTATGAATATGGCTTGGCTGGTATGGCGACGAAAGACGGTGCCTTAAAGAATATGGACTCTCTACCAAGACGTTCAGATGAGGTTGCCGCTGCTAAACAACGGGCTAGGAAACTTAAACCTTACGGTAAAAACGAAATAACTAGCACCACAGATGCTATTGGGGACGTTACTAGGCATGTTGCATTACCAGTAGGCGAAATGGGGCCGCCACGTAAACCCGAATTAGTAGGCCCACAGAAACTACCAGCGGTAAGACGTCAACGTAAACCTAAAGAGACGATGCCATCTTGGCTAAAAGGGCTTGGTATTTTACCTTCAGAATTTGTTGGGCCACAAAAACCGATTACTGCACTTCCTGATCTTGTTGGGCCTGATAGACCTGTTACTGCGCTTCCAGATTTTGGTGACCCTAGAAAGGTACAAAAACCATTTACGCTAACGGAAGAAGATCTAAAAGAAATAGATAAAGACGCAGAGAGAATTAATGAGTTGTTAACACAGATGAACAACCTATCTACTGGCGACACAAGAGACCTAGCCAGAGCTATGGGGGACTACTTTGAAAAAACAAAAGGTAGGGAATATAACATTGGTGCGCTGATAAGAAATATTGACAATATATATGGAGACAAATTTATATATTTGCTGAAAGTATTACAGACGTCTGACATAGCAAGAGTATTTAAACGTTTGACTAGAGGCATTTTAGGGCCAGATGACGTAGATCATTTCGATGTTATGAAGAACGTAATGAATTCTATAAGTGCTAGACGGCATCAATACATAGAAGGGTCTAAACCACTTATAGATATGTGGAGGAAATATAACAGTGACAGCAAAAGAGGCGCAATCAAATTAGCAGAGCTAATGAACAAAACTACCATAGAAGGTGTAGATCCTTCTAGGTACAAAAACGCCGAGTCTGCGATTCGACAAGATAAACGACTAAAAACACTCCGTAAAAATTTGAAAGAGGCTGAATCTAAAGCTGCTAAAGCTAAGATAAATAATCAAATTAACCGTCGCAAAGGCAAAATAACAGACGTATTCAAAACTTGGAACGAACTAGAGCAGATAGATGATGGAACAGGTCGTCAGATATACACGCAAGCGAGAGACAAATACAAGCAGTATTTTGAAGACTATGAAAAACTTCTAGTTAAAACTATAGAAGAATCAGGGCTTAGTGATGCGGATAAGGCTATACAAGTAGCGACAATAAAGAAACAGTTTCAAGATGCTAGAGAACGAGTACCCGTTTACTTTCCACTAAAGCGATATGGAGATTACTATATCAGAGTCTCGAATAGTGGTGATGCTGAAATGGACGGTTTCTACATGTTTGAAACTAAAAAAGAGGCAAAAGATGCTATAGCCGAGATAAGAAAAAATATATCTGAAGCCGAAGTAAATATTGCGGATGTAGTAATTAGCGAAGGTAATCATAGAGATAGACCTAGTAAGTTACAAGAAGAACTCGCTTCCTCTGACGCAATGCTTAAAAATATTTTCGATGTTATAGATAGCAAAAAAGATACCACCGTTAACGTAGATTCTATAAAGAATCAAATTATGCAGTTATATCTAGCCACATTACCAGGACAAAGCTTACGAACTATGTTTCTGAATAGAAAAGGTACTGCTGGCGCAAGTCAAGACGTGCTTAGAAGTTTTGCTACCACTGTAAGCGCTGTATCTACTCAATTACCCAGACTGGAATATGGGGGAGAGGCACGTAGAGAAGTATCCGCGCTTAGAAGTCAAGTAGAAGGGTTTCCAAACCAAGAGAAACTAGACCAAATTATTACTGAACTACAAAACCGTGTAGACATGGAGCTAACTCCAGAAAAGCCAACCATGTTAGATGCGCTAGCTACATACGGCAATAAAACAGCTTTCTTGTGGTTGATGAGTGCGGCTAAATCTGGTTTGCTGCAGACCACTCAGTTTCCACTAGTTGTAGCACCAGTGATGATGCAAGAATTTAGAGGTGATCTTGGTAAAGCAAAAGTAGCAGCAAAGGTTTTTCAATATTTAGGAGTGCTGAATAAACTGGGAGTGGCTAAATCTATTAAAGAATGGACTAAACCAACCATAATGAACTCTAGTTATATAAATAAACATAGAGATAAAGAACTATTACAACGTGCTTGGAATGCAGCGGATGAAATGGGTAAATTTAATACCACATATGCTGCAGATGTTGGTGATCTTTCTCGTGCACCAACTGAGCGTGGTAGAGCAAGAAGAGGACTTACTGCTACATATAATTTTATGACAGGTTTTTTCCATCATGCTGAGCGTATAACTAGAGAATTAGCTTATATGGCTGGGTTTGAATTAGCACATGAACAAGCTAAAGGTAAAGGGTTAAAAGGCGAAGAAGCATTTAATTACGCTGTTAAAAAAGCACTTGGTGTAATGGATGAAGGGTTGTTTGACTATTCTCAATACAACAAACCGACCGCACTAAAAGCAAATGCTGGTACTAAGATGGCTACGCAATTCATGTCGTTCTCAAACATGATGGCCTCATTAATGGTTAGAAATTTTGCTAATTTTGTTAAACCAATGGATTCAAAACAACGTAGAGACGCAGCTGTAGTGCTTTTTGGAGTAAATGCGCAAGCCGCGTTGTTCTCAGGTATAGGTGGTTTTTGGGGCGCTAGTATTATCTGGTCAGGAGTGGAGTTAGCTCTTGATATGTACGCATCAGTTGCACGAGATATGGATGACGAAGAGGAGAAAGAAAGACGCCAAAAAGCCGGACTTCCAGAAGAGACCATACAAGAAAAACTAGATCGTTATGGGCAGCAATGGGCAGAAGGCAATCCAGCTTATTTTCTAACCACCAAAGAATGGTTAAATAAATGGTGGATACCAACTCATTTTGGTGTTTATGGGACTGTTCCAAATGCAATGGGGTTAGAACCTAAATACGCTAGATATATGCAACTAGTTCTTGAAAAAGGCGTTATATCTACAGCTTTAAATATAGACATGAGTAATTCTTTATCACTAGATGGATTGGTGCTAAGAGATAGGCCTAGAGATCCAGAAGCTAATAAACTTGAAACAATCATAGATTGGGCTTCAGGTATTGGTGTATTCCCAATATTTAGTGTCGCAAAAGATTTTGGCTATGGTGTATCCGATATGCTAAAAGGAGATTATTTAAAAGGCGCTGAACGTATGACACCAGCTTTCATAAGAGGCCCAGTTCGTGCGTATAGAAGAGCTACAGAAGGATATACTCCATTCCGTGGTAGGCCTATGTCGGAAGCGCAAGCAAAACAAGCTAATTTAGATTATGGCCTGTATGATATTACTATGATGTCGTTGGTTGGTGGTAGGCAGTTACAAGAATCTCGCATATCAGAGACCGCGTATTCAATAAACAAATACATTTCTAATGTAAATAAATCCAGAAGTGAAATAATTGCTGAAGTTAAAAACTTAAGGCTGGCTAAAGATACAGGTAGAGCAACTCTAGATGACATAGAAGAAGCTATGTTAAAAGTCGATGAATGGAACAGTAAATACCCACCGTTGTTTCCAGAGACGTTTGCATATATAGACGAAACGAACATAATTGAGGCCGCAGACAAAGAACGTATAGCTATGAAACTAACTACTGAAATGTATGGAGTCAGGACAGCTACTGATGCAGCTAAAAATCTTAGGCTTTTACGTTTGATAGAAAAATATCTAGGAGTTATACCAGACGAAGCGGCTATACAGAAAAACCTAGATATGGTTAATGAGCATTACCAGAAAGAAATACAAGGTAGGTAAAAGAAAACCCCCTAGCGTTAACCAGGGGGTTCCCAACACAAGGACAAATCAGAAGGAGCGAACTAATGATTCGTCTGACTATACTGGAGGAAGAGTGTATAGCTAAGTGCTATTCTACTTATAATTTCCATACACGTAAACCCCGCACTCCTTCCTCAATAACTACCTTAAATAAAACCTTATATTTCAAGCGGTTAGTAACTTCAAGTATGCTACGTTTGGCTTGCACTGGGTTTAAACAGGGTATAAAAAACGACGTACCCCGCTTAAATTTGGCCCAATCAATCTCATACTGAACTTTCTCTATTATCATCGTCTAACTCAGACTGCATAATACTCTGTGCTAGATCGCTTTCTTTCATATCAAAGCACAGGCAATTTACTGGGGGTGTAGTTATCTTCATGCCCTTAGACAACCGTTTATTCATAGTTCCCAAGAAATAGCCCTCCGCTTTCAGCGTCTTTAATACATCTTTATAGTGGATCTGATTCTCAGCGCAGTATTTCTTGAAGTGCCTATTAGTTAGAAACACCTTGTTAGTGTCTGGCTCCATACGGTTAAGCAAATCATTACGAGGTTCCATCTTAGGCAGAGCTGGTTTATTAGTCCTCAAATCAACCCCATCATCACAAACCACCGTGTGGTTAATATAAGTATTTAAGTAATCACCAAGAATTGCAAACCCACTTGTGGCTGGTGGTTTAACATCTTTACGCAGGTCTTGTAGCATACTACCAGTCCATTTATACATACGCTTCATGTCCCAATCAATAAGTCCAGCAGCCTTTGCGATAATCCCACCAGCTATATTTGCCGCTGCAACCGCAGACCAGAATCTTTCGCGTTGCGTTAATTTTAATTCGTCATCAAATTTTTTCTGGACATGGGCTAACAGAATTTTAACTTCTTCTAAGTTACTAACTAAATACTTTGCGTATATCTCCCCAGCATGCCCGTAGTTGTTCATTAAGTCTATGCCAAACGCTTGCTTGCCTTCTTCTACACTTATAACAGTATCTGGTTCTACCGTATACTCTATGACACGCATAAGTTCACCATCGGCAGAAGATTTCAAAAACCCTAGCTTGTCGTAAGTTGAAGCGTTTGCACTGGTAACTCCTATTTCATTCCAAAAAGCTATGTTACGTCGTAGCTCCGCATTGCTAGTCAGGCGGTCTTTACCTTTACCTTGAGAGATACCGTACACAAAGTCAGATAAAGTTTTGGCTGGCATATTAGTAATTTCATCCTGCGTATAGCACAGGTTATTTAATATACCCATCTTCATATACAGAGCGTTCAAAGTATCTTTTGGTTGACCGCATAGGCGCTTCGGATCTCCGACTACACTGTTAATCATATAAAGTACAGTAGATTTACCTGTGCCAGACTCGGAATTTATTAAACTAATTAGTGCTCCGCTCTGCCCAGTAAACTTGAAAAGGGGCGAACCAAACGCACTCAAGGCGGCGAATGCTCTGGACTCCATACCCTCTTTGCCATACAGATTGAATATTTCTCTCCACCGCTCCAACGTCCCAGACTTATGTATAAATGAAGTCATCTGTTCGGTTACGTGGGATGGAGGACTGTTATAAACACCATCTGCTGTTACCTCCCGATCACCCAATATAAATTTGCTGTTGTTGTCAGCCCATCCGAATTGTGTCCTCATAACCTCTGCTTTCCTTAAATATTGTAAGTTTCTAGTTGACATAGCTATGTACATAGCCACCGCATCAGCTTTCTTTTTACCTAGAGATATAACTCCATGCCTAGATAATTCAGAAGCCAGATCAGATAACTTCGACATCATTGCCGCTTCAATAGTAAATTCTCGTATCCCATCAGCTGGTAGGTGAACTTTAATAACCACCATATCCCCTCTGTCTGGGTCGCGCATTCGTTTAACTACATATAAATCGTGCTCATAAATACATATGGCATCTTCACCATCTTCTGGTGGACTCAGGTATACTCCGCCATTCTTACCCCTGAAATATGGATCTGGATACTTAGGAATAATATGGACTTCGTCTTTTTCCCCGCTCTCATCTCCGCTCACTACTACGGTGTTATCTTCCTCATTCGCTTCTAGTACTTCTCTGCCTAGAGAAATTGGAGACTTGATGCGACCTTTGTGCGGACAGCCTGCACATCCGCCCGGATTAGATTTCTCAAACTCAACACAACCATGCGGCCCTTTTATATGCTCTATCTTCTCTTCAGTAGTAGCAGGGTCGTAGTCTGGGTGTCCTTGAGATAGCTTGTGTATGGCTTTGTCTTTATCACTGCAGAACTTAGCAATAGATAAAGCATTGAACCATCTAGGCTCCGTAAGGTTTTCACGTTCTCGATAACAACTTAACAACTGCTGGCACGAGTCTTTCCGTACCATTATCTTAGTAAATACAGACGTGTAGTTAGACATCAAAGATTTAGATAACTCGGACATCTCCCGTTTAGGGGCTATCTCCATATCTTCTTTAACACCCAAAATACTACGTAACTCTGTTATAGCTGTAGGCTCAGCTTCCTCCATTACTTCTACTTGCGTAGGAGGATTATCTTTAAAGTTGTAGGTTCCAGGTACTCTAAGTATTCTAGCTGCGTCAGTAGTTACTGAGTTATCGGCATAAAAGTTATGAGTTATACATAGATCACGTAGTCTCTTAGCGACAGGTTCCCATTCTTCTCGTGTTACTTCTTCAGTCAAAGGCCAGTATGCGTGTATACCGCGCCCTGAATTAACCACGATGGGATCAGGTAATCCTATCTTTTCACAGAAATCTTTAAGTGCCTGCAGTCCGGTGGCTTGATCCAAATAACCAGAAGGTTTCCCAGTCTCTGGATTAGCTACGGCTTTAGACTCTCCGCAATCTATATCTACCCAAAAAGATTTAAGTAGGTGAACATTTGCTTTGGTTCTATTTTCATTTGTTGCAAACTTAGCAACCCCAAAGTATACATTCCAACCACTAGCAACAAAATTCTCGACAAGCTTATCTACCTCCTCCCGTGTTTCGACTATATGTTGCCGTATTTCATCTCCTTTTATACCTAATACGCAAAACCATCCTGTAGACGGCTGTACTGTATTAAGTAAGTCCATAATAAGTCGCTCTCTTATTTAATTAGATTAATAAACTTTTCGATGCGTAAAGCCAGAGTAGGATTGGGTGAAGTAGAACCTATAAACCAGTTATAAACTGTCTGCCTACTTACACCCAATTTGGTAGCCACTGAGGAAACCGGCACATCATGTTGTATGCACAGTTTCCCCAAACGGACACCTAACAGCTTTCGGTCAGCACTTTTATTAAGCCTTATTAACCTTATGCTGTAGCCGTATCCCATCATTCAGCCAACCATTCATCTACAATATCAGCTGCCGCTTTCTTTTCTTTTGGCGCTTCTTCAGTAGCTTTCTTAGATGGACGAACTTGTGGCTCTTCTATCTCATCATCGTCTGGCTCATCAGAGCGTTGGATTTTAGCTTCTTGTTTAGGTAGTTTCTTAACGCCATCTGCTTGTGCTACGGTAATAGCCGTATACATCTTAGCTTCAGGAGTCATCTGTGCTTGTTTTACCAAGTCATACTCATCATCCGTAAGATGCCGCACAGGAGTAAACACAAGTTCCATGGTGTCAGCATTAGGATCAAATGCTACGTTGGTAACCACATTATCAATACTCTCATGGTTGGCGAGTAGATATTTAATATATGACTCAAATGGGTGTACGTTACCAACACCTTTACCAAACAAAGATTTAGCAGGGATATTTAGTTGGTATACCTCACCAGAATCATCACCTTCTAAGATTACAGATATACGACGCTGGAATCTACAAGCTCTACCACCACCTTCGCCAGAACCTTTTACGTTTTGTGGGCAAGTTAAACAGTTGGTACTCTGTTTGTCTGATGAAGCCTCCTCTGGTTTGTCGCCGAGATTTGACCAACAGTTGGGTAGAGTTGCTTCTTTGTTCGGATCAAACTTGCTCTTATAAAAGATACGAGAGACTTTCTCAAGCATGTGTACGAGGATTACATTTATTTCACCACGCACAGCGTTGCCAATCTGCTCACCATTTACAACCCGTTTGAACGTACCATTAGGTTGTACCTGTATACGTCTATTGGTAACAGTTGACTTTTGCATGAGGGATTTAGATAGATCACTAAGTTCCCTCTTCCTAGTGCTGACAACAGCGTTTTTATCTTTGAAGATTGCTACATTTCCCATAAGTTCTCCTTAAGAATTATTTGGTTTTCGTACTGATATGATGTATTCGCTATTGCTCTGCAAGCCAATAGGTAGTTTGTCTGGGTTATCACTAAGAAACTGCTTCATATTTTCGGTACTAATACGACGTTCTAATAAATAGAAAGCATCGTTTTCCTTTATGAATTTATGCATTTCGTCCCAATCACTAGCCCAGAATCTAGTGGTTATTCTGCGGGACACAGTTCCTTCTTTTGTTTTTATGCTATCTAAGTCGTGTTCATTACAAAACTCCAAAAGTTTGTCACTAATAATTTTTTGTTTTTCTTTGAGATCATTGATCTCACTTTGGTACTGCGCTTTTTTTTCAGCTATTGCATCACGTATTTTTTTGTACGTAGCAACATACTTCTCTGCATCAAATTTATCATCCATTTGCAGAAGCCCTCTTCCACAGAAGTTCTTGGGTTGGTTGTGCGCCCATACGCCTGAGTTCAAGTTCGGTATAACGTCTTTTATTTTCGCTCATAAACTCCGGCCCAACGTACTCAACCATCCCATTAACACGTGCATAAGTAGGCACAAATAGTACGTACCCCAACTTAAAACATTTAGTCCACTCCTTATCTAAGTAATTTTTAGACTGGAGTATTCCTTTTTCTTCTTGTAGTCGCTTCTCTTCCAAAGTGCGAATAGGCTTTATTGGTCTGCCCATAATGTCCTCCTTGTGTTATAGGAAATTACAAGTATACCAGAACACTTTACAATGTCAAATGTTATTCTGATATTTCTTGTCGGTAAAGATCAATAATCTTTGAGTGTGTTCCTATTTTGTTTCTTAGCATGTGATACAGTCGGTCTTCGACCTCGCTCCCTTTAATATGTACCACCGTCATAGCGTTCTTTTGTCCTGGCCTATCAATACGTGCATTCGCCTGAAGATAAGTTTCTACGCTAGTAACGGGTGCATACCAAATGACTGTATTTGCCGCAGTTAAAGTTAAACCATGTGATGCGGCTTGGGGTTGAATGATAAGAACGTGTGGGTCTGTTTGTGTTTGAAATCTTTTGATTCTGTCTGAGCGTTTGTTTAGTGGCACTGCACCATTGATTACTTCACAAGTTATTTTATTTTTCTCCAACTGATCTTTAAGTAGTTCAATAGTATGAGTAAATGGTACAAACACTAAAACCTTGTGTGATGATTCTTGTATTGCCTCTAGTATTACGTTAATACGGTTAGATACATCAAACTCTACAACTTCTTTAGTGTCCGAATAGACCGCACCACCTGATATCTGGAGTAATTTATTTAAGTTAGTCGCCGCATTGACCGCAGATACTTGTTCACCAGCCGCCTCTATAACCATCTGCTTCTTCAATGCGTTGTAGTATTTGATCTGTTGTGGTGTAAGCGGAGCTTCTCGTTCTACATACGTAACTTCTGGTAGGTCGAGACACTGATCTTTTTCAAACCGAATAGCAGGTTGTAAGACTCTATGTACTGTATCCTTTGCAGTAGCTTTGGGTACCCACTTAAACTGAGATATCTTGTACATAACTTGGTCTCTAAACTGACCAAAGTATTTTGGAGTTTTATCTGGGTTTACTAGCCTAGCAAGACCGAACGCATCAACTGGAGACTGAGCCGCTGGCGTACCAGTAAGCATCCATAACCACTCAGCTTTGTCTGTAATACGTTTTAATATTTTCCAACGGTTAGTCTGTGGATTTTTGTATGCGTTTGCTTCATCAACTACAATGAGATCAAACCCACCTTTCTTTATATCTTCCTCAACTACACCAACACCGTCAAAGTTAATAATCACAAAGTCCGCTTTCGCGGCTATTATTTTCTTTCTGCCTTCTGACGTACCGTGAGCCACACTACAACTACGGTGCATAGCAAATTTAAATAAGTCCTCTTGCCATGCTGACTTCATAATTGATAGGGGGCATATGACTAGCACTCTACGTATTAACCCAAGTTTCATCAGGTAATCAGCCGCCCATATAACAGATGCTGTCTTACCAGTACCTTGCTCGTTAAAACAAAATGCTTTCTTGTTAAGGGTTAGAAAAGATGATGTATCACGCTGGTGGTTGTAAGGCGTAAACTTGCCAGTCCAGTCGTAATCTCTTTTCATCGGGGATGGCACATCCTTTATTCGGAGACTAGCCAACTCTTGGGATTCTTTAAATCCCCATTTAATCGCTACGTTAAAAATATCTCCCTCCTGACTGATTATCTTGCTATTTTCTATTCGCTCTGTTACTAATTCTGGTCTTCTTGTTCTTATTAAAAGTGCTTTATCGTTTATTATTTCCACGACGTTTCCTCTCTCGTGGGCTAGTTTCTGACACTAGACCCTTCTTACTGTTCCTGTCGAAAGAGCGGTTTGCAGATGCTGTGGTAACTCTAGTGCCATCACCGTTTGTTCCACCTTTTGATATAGCTTTATTGTGTGCTACATCTTTGCCATCGCCCTTACTAACTCTTCCTTTTTTCAAAGCCTTACGTCGAGCCGCATTACGCATAGCTCGATTTTTCTTTTGTTCTTCCGTACCCTGATAGGTGTCGTATTCTTTCCTGTAATCTCTCTTCATGATCCCATCCTTAATTTTTAGGGTTGTGCTCGCATGATACCACAGGGCAAAATTTACACAATGGGCCAGTAACAGCATTCCAAACATCTGACTGCTCTGCTACTTCCAACCTCTCTAGTAGTGGATTAAATGTGGATAAATACTTGTCCATATGCTCTCTATAATGATCTTTCTTTATAACGTCGTTACTAACCAGAAATATCAATGCTGATCTAATCTTATCTACTTGTGGAAAATGTGTGAATATACCACCAGCTACCAAGTCCAACTGTTTTAAGTCCGCATACTTGGCATTCTTGCTGGTCTTGTAATCTACAGAATAGGCCGTATCACCATCTATAATTACTAAGTCAGCTATGCCACGCCACCAAGTGCTCTTGTCAAAAAAGCCACAAGGCTCGTATACATCACCAGTCTTTTTTACACCCATTCTAAATTCTGTGTGCTTCTCTCCTTCTTTCTCGCCAAGTCGTTCAACAACTCCACGTATGTAAGCAAATTTTTCTGGTACTTCTACACCATTTTTTATGTATTCTTCAGCCGCAGTATGTACCTGTTGCCCATAAATGGTTGCTTCACTACCAGTATCTTTAACATCCTTTAGTACCTTCAAGTGGTAATACTTCTTCGGGCACGACTCGAATGTTTTGATTGAGGAATAAGACCATGCTGTCATAACGTTCCTTCATGTCATTCCCCCCATACACAACCCTCCCAGATTGTTATTTAATGTTGCCACCAGATTTAAGAATATCACCTTGGTATACGTATGAACCCATATGCTTGAGCTTTATGAATGGGTGGGCGTATACCTTGCCACCATGCTTACGCCAAAGATCACAGAAGTGGTAGTCCTCAGATAGCAACGCCCCAGTATGGTCAATGCTTGTAGCAAAAAACTCATGGGTCAATGGCTTCAGGTACTCCCCTGTCTCTGGATTAGTAAATGTAGATATTCGGTAAGTCGGTACATGGGGTTTTAACGCTTCAAATACCGTGCGTTTAATTAGCATGAAGCCAGTACCACCATGCCTTACTTCGAGCGCACCGTTCTCATCGGTCTCAACAAACCCTTCCTCGTTGTGAATCATAGTCAGAACAAATGCTCCGGCGTGGTCTTTCAAGTTAGGCTTACCTTCCTTCGCCGCTTTCTCAATACTCTCCCAGTTCACTTCTTTCTTTGGGTAGATACCGCAGATAACATCCTTCTCTGCCAGTAGTAAAGCAGGGATAGCGTCGGGTGGGAACTGGATATCTGCATCCACAAACATCAAGTAGTCAATGTCCTTCTCAAGAAATATCCGAACCAACTCATTCCTTGCCCTCGTGATAAGACTCTCATTAGTCAAGTAGGTATGGAACACAGGTACTTTGAGATTGCGTAAAGTAGTCAGCGCTTGGATAACACTAGCTGTGTATTCTCCACTACACATACCACCGTACATCGGAGTAGCAATTAGAATCGACGGTCTCTTCTCCTCATCCATTATCTTTTGCTCCATTGTTTTATTTTATTTTTATAGTTACCAAAGAATTTCAACCTTGGTGTGGTGTATTTAAGTATTTCTTGCTGTTCAACTAAATGATGTTTAAGCACCACTTTTCTGTTGTCAGCAATAGGTATTATGTGGGCTAACGGAGTTCCATACTCCATGTGATGTATATTGGTTTGCTCTTTACGTTTAAACATCATGTTTACATTGGTAGCGTGTTGATACTTAAACTCAACAACTGCTGGAATAACTTTATAGTCGTAGTTATATAGGTCGTTCCACGTAGGCTCTTGCCACAACCAGTACACCTGTTCTTTGGTAGATAAAAACCAAGGGGACACAAGTTTTAAATGGGCAAACTTTTCATCGTTAAAATGCGAACCTATCTGGTCTTTGTGGTGTATTACTGCGGAGTGGTCATGGTCTGAAAATTGCCACCTGTAATCTTTTATACCTATCCTTCCTATCTCAATAGATACATCACACCAAAGAGATAACATAATCCCTCTCGAATATAAATCAATTAACCCAGCACAATTTTTAACCGTAGCTCCTCGGGAGAAACCATCCGTAGTGGTTATAGTTTTAGGCATTTTCTTAAACCAATCCGGCATAAACTTAGAAGCAACTTCAGGTTTGGTATAGTCGTATGCCATCGGTAAATGCGTAAAGCAATCTACAACCAACGGTTTCTTTTTAAAAAAGAACATTAAACCCTCCTCTGGATTATGAACTGATACCCAATGTTTACTACGTTTATCTTCGACTCAAACAACGTGGTGAATAAATCAATAGCGATCTTCGGGCGTTGCATTTGAGGTATACGGAAGTCCCAGAGGTAGTCATCGAACACCATAACTCCACCTTCCTTCAGTAGTCCAAATGCCATGCAAGCATCCGTCATAACATCCGTCGCTTGGTGTGAACCATCTATATAAATGAAGTCAAACTTACCAGCCATACTACCTACTAGACTAGCCATAGCTTCATAACTGGTCGCCTTCTTTTTAATTACGCTGACGGTACAGTTCTTAAAATTAGCTGTGGCTATGTTGGCATCGAACCGCTTTTCAACTTCTACCATGTCAATGCCTTGCGCTTTGTGTTCTTCTCCACCTTCCCAAGTATCTACACAGTAGATAGCACCGTGCCTGTCGATTGCATTTTCTATTAACCAGACAGCCGACCTACCCTCAAAAGAACCTATCTCAAGAAAGTTTACCTTGCGGTCTTTAGGTATCTTGCTGAACAAATCTTCCCATACTGGAACAGCCCACTTAAACCAGTCGGTTGTAAATTCATACTCGCTCACCTCTTCCACTTTTCCTCCTCGTATTTAACCGCGTTCCACATCAACTTCATATCTACCATCGCATTCATCGCGGCTTTTTCTGCTAATGAATATTCTTTGTTATTCATATGTTCTTCTACTTCTTTAATACGTTTCTTTACGTCTATACAATAAAAGCTGTAATCTAAATTTGCATCATGTCCATCACTCATTTACAGTCTCCATAAGATATACCTACACCAGATTCACAATCAAGGGGAAGTTCTTGCGCCCATGTGGGTCGCATCCTCATTGTCTTTTCCACGAAAGCCCTAGCTTCTTCCTCTTCTTCTTTAGGTACGATACAAGCTACCGCGTCATGCACAGTCATTACAACTTTGTACCGCTTCGCTATCTCTAGCATCTGCTCACCGATCACGATACGAGCCAATGCCTGACATACATTCTCGATAACCTTCCCTCCATATATTCTCGTAGGGATAAGTGTTTTTCCCCGCCTGGATGAATATACTATTTCTTCCTTTCCATCTACGTTAGTATCCCTACGCAACTCAGGGTATTGAATATATAAGCCGTTAGGCAACTTAATTCCTTTGAAGCCCTGTACATCTAGAACACCAAACTTACCAAGAGAGCTAGTGCAATCCTCCATCATAGCTTCCAGCGCATCATTAGCACTACGCCACAACATAGGAATCCACGGATACTGCTGTCTATAAACAGTAATAATCCTCTGGCACTCATCTTCGTCTAGTTCTACACCAAAGTTCTTCAACTGAGCCTGAAACTTCTTCGCCCCCATACCATAACCAGCACCAAGAATTGTAGTTTTGCCAACAAACCTCTCATCTTTAGTAATCTTTTCTACTGGCTTACCATATATAGAGCTAGCCATAATCTTGTAGACATCCTCACCCTTATCAAACGCATCTACTAAGTCAGTCTGTTCAGCTAACCAAGCTAGAGTTCGAGCTTCAATCTGGGATGAATCACAGTCAATTATCCTGTACCCGAACGGAGCGCATATCGCGTCTTTAAGTGCTGAGTTACGTGGAAGATTTTGCATATTAACTTTGTCATCACCACCCCATCTTCCTGTATGAGCGGCGTAATAACGTAGTGGTATGGGTAGAGTTCCTCGCATAGCTATGTTTATAAATCGTTCAGTTCTGGTTTCTTCGATGGTTGACTTTACCCCTAGTCTAGCCGCCACAAGTGCTTGGACTTCTTCGTTCTCGTGGTTTAGTAGCGCACGGAAATCCTCATCAGACTTAGCAAATGCGTAGGTTTCTTTTCCAGTAGTGAGGCTGATCTTGGTAGGTGGAATAACTCCGTAGCTTTTTAATAGTTCAGCAAACTTGGGGTTACTCATTATGACTTTCTTATCGGCTTCGATCTTAGCCATAAGGTCTTGCTTCTTCTTTTGTACCCCTTGTAGGTGGGCATCGAGTACATCAACATCCAACTCTAACGCGGGTTCGCTGAACATCTTTATAGTTAGATCAATAAGTTTAAGCTCAAGTACACTCAGCTTGGGTAGTAGAACGTCAAACAACTTTTCGGTAAGCTCCACATCATTTACACAATACTCTCCGTATCGAGCAAGTTCTTCGTCAGTAAAATCTATACGGCGTTTACCTAGCGCATTGATTACTTCAGTACCCTTTTCACCCAACTTGTAGTATTCAGCTAAAGCCTTCAGACTTCCACCTACTTCAATACTGTGAATAGCCCTAGACATAGACAGCGTGTCAGCTACTCTTTTTGGTTTAATATCAAATATCCAAGACAGAATAGCCATATCAAACATAGCATTGTGGGCTACAACTAACGAACCATCCCAATCAAACTCTTGCAAAAATGCCTTAGTTTTTTCTTTCGTGCCACTAAAAAACCGACTTATGGCACTTTTTTCTTTTACGCATACACCAATAACTTCAAAGTCAGGGTGGCGTATGTATTCTTCGGTTGTTAGTTTTGACAGGGAATATTGCTTGTCGTAGTACGTCTCAAAGTCCAGCGTGATTAACTTCATGTTCTTACTATCATCCTATATCCACGCTGGTGTCAGCTTATTAGTCCACTGGTGTAAGTGAGCCTTACCCTTACGGTAATACTCTCTGTATGAATCCACATAGTTCCCGATCTTGTACTCATCAGGCATACACAAAGGCGGGTCAACCCAACCGTTATCAGGTACGTGGTTATACATAGCGTAGGCTAGTCGGGGCAATAGAGATGCAGACTTGTGATCTTTGTAGTATCTACATTTATATTCAGTAGCCAAAGCAACTGCGTGTTCCCAGCACCACTCGTAATGTTTACGTGAATCGCCCACCCATATTGTCATTGGATGTTTCACGTGGGCATCCTTGTATATATGTTCAGACTCGTAACCATTTCTACGGGCTGCGGTTGACATCATCTGGCAACACTCCAACAACATCTTGACTACGTGCTTATCCGCTAAGTCCATAGCCGCCATAACAGGATCTTGGTTTACAAAAAATAAGTTCATTCCACACCCCCAGATACGTCAGTAGCAGTAATCTCCAAACCAGCTATAAAGGTTGTAGTGTCCACTTGTTTTTCTGTTAATGCGTTCTCAAGGTTCTCGTCGTAAGTAGAATCTACAAGGCGATTAAACTCATCCATTACTGCATTTTCTACTTGGCTTTGTGATGGTTCTAAATCTAACGAGTCAACAACAACTTCTATCTCGTATACTTCAGTAACTTCAATTGTCGCTCTTACTGTGTGGTGATAAATCATATCGGCGCTCCCTGTTCTGCTTTAGCTTTTACAAACTCTACGACTAGATCAGACATAGCATGCTTGCGTTGGGGGTCAAGACTAGATTCCAAAATGGTTAGCATTAGGTCATTAAGCGCGGTCTTGCGTCTCAACTCCCAACCCTGCACATGGTAAAGCCACTCTCGCTCAGAGATTTTATCGCTCATACTTCCTCCTATATCATTTCTTCTATTAAGATACGTACATGATCTATGTTGTCCTCGTTTACAACTAGAGCAGTACCCTTTGCTTCTCGTATCAAACCCAACTCTCGTTCCTGTAAAGCTGTGGGTTTGTTGTTACCAGCCTTACATTCCACCGCAAAAAAGTTTCCATTGAAACAGCACACAATATCAGGTACTCCACTCCTACCCATACCGTAGGTAGCCGGAAAGAAATAGTAAACCCCATATTGCTTGAGTAGTTTGACCACCCTATCCTTCACCTTCTTCTCTGGTGTACTCGCCATAGTATCACACCTCTTTACTTTGTCCAATAGGATTATTAGAAGTAACAACAAAGTTTTTATGGATTTCCCCTAGAGCCTTATCTCCAACTTTGCAAGGGTTGACCCATACTTGCTTACCTGATTTCTTCATAACTCTTATATGCCCACGACGCTCATGTTCCCTTGGAGATGCGTGAGTACCACGATATCCGGTATGCTTATTTAATTTGAATATAGGTTTAGATATGTCATATTCGTAAGTGCGCCACTCTATTAAAGGTTTAACCCCCTTCCTGTTGCGCCGTTTACTTTTGAACACGCTGTCTTTAGTAGTGGTAAAGACTGAAACTTGTGTATCATGCTTGTGAATTAAGTTTAATGCGTGGTATATACCATCTGCCAAAGTCCCCGCTTCAGAAAACACATCACTCGCTCTAGCCATAAAAGCAAGTTCGGATTTTTCTGGTAGATCCCTAATCCTACTCATAGTTTCTTCTGAAAAAACAATCTTTTCTTTGTATTTACCACCTTCTAATAAACGGAATAGATAACCAGAAGCGGCTAACAAACCAAGTTTATATTCATCTCTAAATCTTTTTTCGAAACCGAACTGCTTTTGCTCTTTTACATCCCTAAGCGATATACCCATTACATTTCTAAAGTCCAAACGATACGCTTGAGAGTAATCAAGTGCGCCAGTAATTATTTTTTTACCGTCAGGTTTCCAATCCCATCCCAACGTGCTTTCAGGAACTTCAGCTAAGTGAAAACTTTTTCCCTCTCGTAGTTTTGATTGCGTACTTTGTGGTACGTCATCTACATATAAACTAAAACTTACAAATTTCGATTCCATACCAGAATGCACTCTATCTGTATTAAGTTTGATATATTGGATATCTAAACCATTTTCAGTAGGAGTAACGTAACAACATGCGTCGCGAAGCAAAAATATGTTGTGTGAATAAGGTATGTAAAACGTAGAATTTATATTTGATAAACAACTATATTTATTTTGTTTAACTTGTTCTGATATTTCATTTCTTATGTTATTAAAATCAAACCAATGGCAATCATAAAATGGAGTTTTAAATAAACTAATTGGGTTTACTCCAAATATTGAGGAAAAAGATTCTAATACTTTGGGGTCATTAAGAAACTTAACCCATTCCTTCATATACTCAGTAGGTTCAACTTGCTTGTTCTGCATCGCTCTCTCCCCCTTGTTGTTTGACGTGTTTCTCTAGCACATCACGCATAGCTATTGTGTAGCTAGGAAACTGTTTGTAGTACTCCAGTATCTCTACTGGCAATCTAAGATTGACGTGTACCATCGCTTTTTTTCTACTATTCGCCATGCAAATCTCCATTGTCGTCTTGTAAATAAAACTTATCATCATCTACCCGTATACCAACAGTAGTTACTGCTGTGTTTGGTTCGGCTAAAGTTAGCATCGCTATATTTTGCTTGGTAATATCAGATAACTGTTCGTGCTTAAGCCTACGCGTGATGCAACTATTTAAGTGGGTGTGTGGCTGGCTCAAGTAGATATCCCCCTTGTATTTAAGTACCAACATACCTTTGTTAGCTTCCAAAACTTGTTGCATCTTTTTAACACCCTCAAAAGATTCCATACCATCAAAGAATCTTTCCACTCTCTCAGAATTCCAATTCTTAGGTAGAAGTTCTCGTATCATATCTGGGTGGTGCTCCAGCAAATTATCAATTACCTGACCGGCTACCGGATGATAACTTCTTAAATTTCTAAAGTTCTCAGTATCACAGTTATCTAACGCTACCCTAATACCACTCGCTACCTTTTGATAGAGATTCTCCATCCTCTCTTTAACAGCTACTGGCTTTATATACTTAAATATATTTTTTACAACGGTATCCTCATTCGCAGAATACTTAATCCCCCTACGACCAATGGCTTGGGTAAGTCTTGACATGACAACGATCGACATACGGCTCTCTCCACGGTAGTCATCTTTTGTCTTTAACTTTCCACACCGCTCGTCTTTATAAAAGACTTCCAATGAACCTACTGGGAGTCCTTTATATTCCTGTATCTTGGAACGCCAATCATCCGCAGTCCACCAGCTATCTATTACGAAAGTATAATTAGGGTCTTTTGCTCTTACTTTACTAACCACATTCTTGATTTTGTCTTTAATACGAAACACGGCGGTGGTTTCGTGCATATCAAGAAACGGCGTAACAACTTGATCTATTTCATCACCCTCAATTACACGGAAATATATACCGCGAGCATCATCCATCTCAAACTGCTTTATTTTCTGCATAGGTCGCTCTCCTATTTAAGATATGTTGTGTATTGTTTATTGCTGTCTTTGGTAAAACCAGTTACTTCAACTTCCTTCTGATAAAACAAGTCCTTCGCATTACTAACTTTAATTAAACGTCTTAGTTCTTCTAACATATGCATAGTAAGTTCATCACCCGCCCACGTTTTGTTCCAGAAAGCCTTATGCGCAGGGGCAACGGCGTGATTGGTGTAACTCGCTACGATTGTTGCTAGCAAATAGTGGTCATCTATGTTTGTGCTTTCTGCTAACTTAATTGGATTAAAGAGACTTAAGTTCATGCCTCTCGGTACATTCTCTACTTCTTCTTGCGAAAATCCCTCATCACGCATCTTATTAGTAAGGGTAAGGTAGTCTACGAATGGCTTGCACTTTTTATACAGCGCATTAAATTCTTTGCGTTTTAGGTAAGTCTTAGTCATGGTTGTCTTACCCCCGACCGGCACCCCTTCCTCAAACACGTGTGCCCCAATTCCTAAGTATATTTTTCTGGGTACATTGGGGTCATCATTTTTTTCAAATGTTCTCCAACTCATCACCCACCACAAACCAAATTGGTACTGCACTAGATAACCACCAAGTATCGCACCCATTACATATAGGTCTGATATAGAGTAACTGGGTATATTCAAGATAGCTTGGTTAGGCTTATCTTTGTAGTAGGTAATGGTTCTTTTATCTTCCCCGAATGAATTTAGTCCATACCAAAAACCTATCTGGTAGCAGTCATCCCCTTTCCTCATGTTTAACCACCCACGATTGCGGTTACCCACAGGTCTAAGTCCTACGTTCCTACCCTTAGAGTATCTTGCGGTTTTGTTGTAGTACTGCTCGGCTTGTTCATACGTTTGTATGACGGGTACATCTTCGTACATAGTTCGCTCTCCTATGTTGGTTGTGATTATTTACTTCTTCGCTTCCTTGCTTGCTTAGCTTTTACCAAACAATCTGCACACTTCCATCTGAATCTTCCATTTACCATCAGAGAATTTTTACCATCCTCTCTTGGCTTCATCTTCTGGCAAGCTGTACAAAATTTATCTTGTGTTAGTTCTTCTACCTTCTTACGCACGTGCTGTATTAATTCCAAAATCTTCTCCTAGTGTACCACAAATAAACCTATTGGTGAAAAGAATTCCTCATACTCATCTCGGCTCACTTTCAGCAACAAGTAATCTTCTGTTTCATCTACGACCCTCGAACCCTCTAACATCATGAACGCTAGACGTACCTTTTCTAATAATTCTGTGGGTAGTGGTGCAAACTCATCGTCTATGTCATCCATCATGGCGTGTCCTAATCTTCTGGGTCACCAGCTAACTTAGCTAATTGATATGAGTCGTCTGGCAACGGTTTAATCGTAATATCACCATACACTATATCTCTAAGAGACGGGTGGTAAATGTGGTGCGTGTAGTTATTACCCTCGCCATACTTCTTCTTGTATACCTCGTAGTTCTTCAGTATATCCAATAGCTTAAGTGCTACATCCGCATCCACAACATAACCTTGTGCCGGAAAACTAATTAGTACTTTACTCATATCACACCTCTACATGAATGGTTTTGCCGAATGGTGCTACGGCTTTGTCATTATTGATAACGCACCACAAAGTAGGGATACCAATGTCTTTACCCCAACTACTTACATATCCGTCGGTAAACAGTATCAAGCAGTCAAGGTCTAGCTGTTTGTCCTTAACATATCTGAATACGCAAGACGGGTCTGTACCACCACCGCCTGTTGGTTTTGTTACCGTGTGAATGTCTCGCACTTGGTGTGTCTGATAAGTTTCATGTCCAGTAACCTCGGTATCCCAATACATCATGTCCACCTCGTCGGGCTGTATATCCTCAAAGATAAACTTCATCTCTGACATAGCTCTGGTTAGCTCTTTACCTATGGATGCTGACGTATCTGGTGCTGTACCTACCTTACTCACACTAAGTTTCATGTGCGACGGTCTGTACATATCATAGGCTAGGCTTCTTCGATGCGGTCTACGCCACGTGCTGATATCTCCACCCTTTACATACGTAGTCAGAAAGTCCCGTAACAATACTTGCCATGGCACTTTAGGGTTTAGCAGTTCCTCGATAGCTCTATCTAGTGGGCTACCACTTGAGTTTTTACCGGCGTACTTTTCTTGTGCGATTTTGCCTTGGCGAATTGCCTGTTCAATCTCGCGGTCAGCCGTCTTGCGTTCCTCATCGGATAAATTATCTGCTGATTCCCAATCGTGTTCATCAAAGCCACCTTCGCCCCCCTTTCCTTGCCCACCACCATTCTGTTCTTGTTCCTCTCGTAATAACTTGAAGATTTGTGGAACGCTCATGTCCTTATACTTAAGGTCGTACAACCAACACTCTTTACCGTCTACTGTTGGTGGTCTAAGTATCTTCCCATGCGGGTCGCACTCGGCTAGCTTGAGGTTAATCCAGTAGTCAGTAGCCATGTTAGCTGTACGGTGGCATATCTTAGCTAGTGCGCTGTATGTATAGAGATGCCTACACATTTTGTGAAAGTTCTCATGGGCTACAACACAAGCTACTTGCTTATCGTCTTGTTGCTCGATAAATGATACGCCGTACCACTCATTGAGTCCGTCGGTACAGGCAGTTGATACCTTCGGGTCAATAGTTACTTTACCTATGGCTAGGATGCTAGACATAAGCGCAAACTCTGGCGCTCGCATCAAGCTCATCTTAGCTTTGGTAATCCTACGTCTTGTTGTTTCTAGCTCGCTCATACTTCCCCCTTAGATAAGATCAGAATTTTCTAGTAACCAATCTCTGAAACTTGGTGAATTAAATGCAACACCTTGCTTCTGCTTAGCCATAGTCAGAGAGAACATCATCTGCCACTCTGGTTCAAACCTAGCAAAGTACTTCATGTACTTGTCGATATTGCTTTTATCTACTTTAGTAATTGCACCGAATACAAACACACACGCCGCACCTTGTGTCTTGGGTAGTTTCGCACCTGTTGGGTCTTTTATTACCTCTTCATGCGTAGGTACTTGGTCTTTGTAGTCCACGAACGCTTGGAACTGTTTGGCGAATGGTGAACCCACACGACCGGCGATTGTTGTTGATAGTAAGTTAGAACTAAGTTTGCCATAGCTACTGTGCATGATATCGGATACACCCTCTAAGCCACGACGGGTTACACCCTTGTACGGGCTGTTCTTCCACGCATCCCCATCTAGTATCGTAAGTAGAACTTCTGGGAACTCGTGCATAAATGCAATCACGGTCTCATGCCACCCCGATTGAATTGCGTACCCAATCATTTCCTCATGGTTCGCGCCGGTCATCACAAGTTGGATTAGTCGGTCATGCGTATGGTCAAGGATGCGGTCACCCACACCTTCTTCGGCTAAGTTACTACATATAACTGTGATGCAATCGGGATGCTTCGGATACCCACACCACGACGGATGATGTGGTTCGATATACTCATGACACGCATCTTGTACCGGCTTCGGTGCTTTGCCCCACTCCTCGAAGAATACAATCTTTGGCTCATACGTATGTAGTGGTAAGTCCGCATTGGGGCTGTATTTGAATTCACCATCTTTAATTACTGGCATCTTGATATCGCCAACATCTAACTGGGTCATGTGTACCACGTGGCTAGGTAGTCCAGTCTCTTGCTCCAGCACCTTACGTAGTGCTGACTTGCCACCACCCATCGGGGCTTGAAGTAGAAATACTTGGCTACGATTAGCTAAGATGATTTGTTTTGCTTCTTTGAATGTGACCGTTTGGTTCAGGTCGATTTGTTTAAGCATGGTTCGCTCTCCTTATGCTTGGTTATGAGTAGGTCAGATATCTGACCTAGTTAGGTACTTCTTAATGCTGACTTTCACAATACATTCGTATTGTACCACAATGTTACGGGTAGGTCAAATTACAGAGCATACTTGGCTAGTATGTTATCCAGCTTATCTTTCATATCTGCTCTGGTGTTGTGGTTAGTTGGTAGTTTCAAAGCATCCACCGATACACCTTGTACTGCGTTGCGTAGGTCTAAGCGCATCTGGTCTATCTTTGGGTCTTTGGTTACGTTTAAGTGTACGAGTAGATCGCACAAGTCCGTTGCGTTGGTGATGAATGAGTCGTACCACCTTGTTTTGCGACCCTCTTTGTCTCGGCCCTCGTCATCCACCTCTATCCCTAGCTTATTAGTCATAGAGCGCACAAGATCGCCCACTCGATCACATTGTTCTTGTACTAGATTCTGGGTACGTGTTTGGTACTCGCTCTCTAGCTCCAGCTTTAGCTCCTCGACCTGTTGTGCTGGCAAATCTATACGCCAATCAGATGCTAGCGGTTTATATATAAGTCTGAAGTAGAACTTATCCGCAATTTCCTCGACTGTCGGGTAGTCCGTAGGGTCATACATAGAACCGAGATTCATGTAGGCGTTGCGCTTGATATCTGGGTAGTCAGTCATCAGGAACTTATCACGCATCCCATCCCATATATGCTTGCACAACGTACCAATCTCGTGTTTGTGATCCATCAAGCTACTTGTTGGGCATATCCGCTCTGACTCACCCCATGGTGATGTTAGATATATGCTTCTGGCTCGCACTTTAGACTCATACTTCTTGATGTTCTTTAGTGCTACGCTACCAGCTACAAGGTTTTTAGTTACCTTTGACGCATCGCTCGATGCTTGACTGTCCGTATTTACTTTGTCGGTTGCTATGCGGTCTAGCTTCTGACCACCCCATGAACCAATACTAAGAGTTACTGCTACTGCGCTATCTGCTAATGAAATAGACATATCTTCCTCGCTTCCTTGTGTTGTTAGTAGGTCAGATATCTGACCTGATTAAAGTAAAATCAAAACCATCAAAATAATAATTACAAAACACACACCAGCTACTACTTCGCCCGCAATATGCTTGATGCGTTGCCTACGTTCCCACTCTAACCGGCGTTTTAGTTCTCCGCCGAGGGTCGCCCCCAATCTTCTTCTCTCCATCTTTCTTCCTCTCGTATATGGTTATATGCGTACTGATAATCGTTATCTTCAAACCTCACCGGCATCGTACTTGTGCGACTCTCACTATTTCCGTACATAGAACGCTTACTGCCTATGGGTCTACTTCGTTTTGCTTGCTGTTTACTCATGCGACCTCCCTAAATTTTGATTGTTGTATCAAGCTGTGCATCTGGCTTATGTATAACTCACTAAAGATTGCCTTGCAATCAAACAATGGTTTCGCCGACTCGATAGCATCCCACGCATCTAGTTTGCTATCTGCTTCTACCATATGGAAATTGCTTTCACCTATACATATGTATTTCATGACTTCTCCTTTATAGTTACGTTAGTAATTGGAATGTTTAACCGTCTAGCTATTGTTTTCTGTAACTCTGAAAAATAAGGTGATGTGAATAGCGGTTTCACCACCAGTTCATCCAAATAAAAGTCTACACGCTCACGCCGTTTCTTCGCTTCGCTATGCCGGTACTCATGTAACGCAACACGGCATATCTGCTCTATTAACTCACCCTCGCTCATATTGTCCTCTTTGGGTTTAGTTGACGTAGTACTGCGGTATCGTTTGGTGATACATAAACATAGTTGCTTTTATTTAGTGGTACTTGTGTGTGCTTAACTAACTTTGCCATGGCTTCGCCACAATCTAAGCATACTCTATAACCAAGTTGCCAGCGTGCGGTTTGCACCGGCTCATGGCATGAGTAACAACAATACGCTGTTGACATAACTTCCTCTCTTCCTTGTGTTAGTAGGTCAGATATCTGACCTGTCCGTTAAAAATCGCCTATAAAAACTAACCTACCAGCATTGGTTTCACCGAGTACTGTAGTTTTTTCTTCTAGGTACGAACGTACTAGGTGACGGTCAAAGTTTTGATACTCCATAGCTATGGAATGGTCTTTAGCTATTTGTTGGGGGAACGCTTCTCTGAACTCTTGACAATGATCAACGGGGTCAAACTCTACTGGCTCACCATTATTATCGCTTCGCTGTTCTAGGTAATCATATATGAGACTCAATGCCTCTCGGCTAAAGTCCCCTGTTACTTCCAGCATATCGTTAATGAATCGTTGCTCATTGAACGTATCTACTATTGGCATGGCTTCCTCTCTTTCTTGTGTTGTGAGTAGGTCAGATATCTGACCTGTTTTGTTTGCTTGTGGATACTTACGTATTCCCATTTAAGCTACGCTTATTGTACCACAATGTTATGGTCGTGTCAAATTTTGTTATTCGCTTTGTTATGGGATTTGAGGCAAAGGGTTGTTACGTTGTTATGATTTTGGGGTGTTTTGTTATGACTATGGATAACATTAGAAATGGCTCTGTGGTGCGGGTTGTGCGTTATTTTTTTCTTTAATGTTATTATGTTATCAATTTAAATATTATATATAAGAAGCTACGTGAGAGAGGGCGCACTTGCGGAGGGGCTCTTTGCCTTTATAAAAATTAAAAATCGCGTTTATAACTTCATAACATTGTCACATTGTAACAAATGAAATAAATCAATTACTTACAAATAACAAAACAAAACGGAAAAATAACAAAATAACATTACCCCATGAGGTCAGATATCTGACCTGATAATGCGCCCGTCCTAACTATCATCTAGTAGGTACTAACGTGGTGCGAACCAATGCGCCCCTACTCATCACGCGTCCCTACTCTCCTCGCTCGCCTACTATCATTTGTCTTACTATCATATTTACTATCACAACGTATCACGGGAAAAATCCCGTGATACAGAATCGCCGGCTTTCGCCGGCGGGTTGATTTAGATTGCGTGGTAGTCTGAAATTTGCTCGATCAAGCCGGCAACAAATTCAGCATCAACCGAATCAGGTGCGCTTTTAACGTACTCTTTCAATGCGTTGATGTAGTTGATCGCTTGTTGTTGAGCCACCTCTTTGAGATCAACCACCTTGCCATTTTTTGCAAGCTTGCCTGATTTGCCTTTGACCACTCGAGCACCGCCGGAAGCGTTACCGCTGTTTTTCTTTTCGATCTGGCTAGCATACTGTGAGCGCTGTTTTAACCATGACCACCACGACGTGGTTGCGCTCTTTGCCTTTGACATAGCTTTTTCGGCGCCTAACGCTTTAAGCTGGTTTCCGCTGAAGCTTGCATAATGTGCTTCGGTGTGAACTTGCCGAACTGCAAGGGCAAACTCGATCATCGCGTAAGCCGCTTCGGGGTCGGTTACTCTCTTTCCGTTGGTCGGGTGATCGTGTGCAATTGAAAGGTTGACCCAATCTTGACCCGTCATTTTTTGCATGGAGTCTAAGTGCTCGATGATTTCCTCGTTAGATTTAACGTTAAGCTCAAGCGATTCTCTGAGGCGTTCAACGATAGCCTTACCCTTAGCGAATAAAGTGTTTCGAGCTTTGTTAATGGTTGAAACTGTTTTTGCCTTTGTCATTTTTGTATCCTCTTAGAAGTTAAATAAACGTGGTTTTCTGTACCACAATTGAATTATGAACGAATGGTTAGACATTGTCAAATTACTATTAGCGAGCTAGCTATAAGGCGGGTTGTAGGGTAGGTCAGATATCTGACCTGATATTTTTGTGGTGTATTTGAGTAGGTCAGATATCTGACCTGATATTTTTTGATTATTGGGGGTGGGTTATGTTTTTTCTAGTTTGAAGCGAGGCGATACCCCTACCCCCCAAAATAACAATATGTTACTAGCCCCCCTACGACTTTATAATATGCACATTAGATATACCGCAAATACTTCATTTGCGTCCCTTGACACTGACCCCCCCACCCCCTTCATTTTTGCCAGGCTACGTCTAGGTCGCGCCACACAGAAAACCCCCCCTTAAGGTTCCAACGCATAAATAGGGGTATGAAAATAAAATTCAAAATAAAAATTGTGGTACCGTTTGTAGGTGAGATTGTTATAGAGATAGAAAAACCATAATGTGAAAACATGCTATATAATTTGTATGGACACCGTTCTCGCATTTCTGCTAACTCTCAACTGCATACCCACCGCATGGGTGCTTCCGTCGAACGCGACTTTCTTTCTGGATAACGTGGTTTATGTCCGACCTGACATGATGCGGGCTGGAGTCCTAGTGCACGAGCTGTACCACAGCTGCCAATATAATAAGTCTGGTGGTGGGGCTAAGGACTGGAATGAGTGGAGACTACGTGAAGCAGAAGCCGTTAAAGCCGAGATGCTATTTCATGATAATTATGATGAGTGGCGGATAAAGGTTAGATACAGTTACGAAACTTATTAACCAAAAAACAAAGGAACCGCCATGTGGACAAAACCTGAATACACCGAAATGAGATTTGGATTTGAAGTAACTATGTACATTGCTAATAAATAGTTCTAAAATCCGCTTGAACTATAGGGGTAACCCCCATTTTCTATAGTTCTCCTCCTAGACGGTTTGGGTCACTTTCGGGTGACCCTTTTTTATCCCAGTCCTTCAACCTTGAATCGCTTGATCTTCTGAATCCATCCTTTGGGGATATTGATCTTGGCGTTAGATTCCTTTTTGGATACGGCAGCTGCCACACAGATTGCATCTTTATCTTCAGCCACAATAAAACCTAGAGTCTGACACTTATGTATTTCGGGCTTCTTAGTCTCTTCCCAACCTGAGTCCGCCACCGCATCTTCCCACTCTATATAGGCACATTCCCAAGTTACAACGTCCTCTTGTTTCTCTTTTTCTACCTTCGGTTTAGGTTGCGCTTTAGGTGTTCTCTTAGGTCGCATTGTTATTCCTTTTGTCTTTCCTTGATTTTATGTATATTTTAGTTTATAAAGGCCGCAAACACATATAAACGTAGCCACAAACCGCAACGTAATGCCAAAACCACAAACAGTCAAAATAACACCAACAAAAAACCTCAAAATTCCATTCGATACGTCGGATGAAAAACCAAATACCTTTTTAGAGGAACTAGCTGTTGCAGGTAATACCGCAGAACTTCAGCATGAACTCGGAGCTATCCTTGAGGTAGATGAAGCAACTGCGGAAAAAGAGAAGAACCTGCTGGAACAAGTTGTCCAAGAACGCAAAAAGGGCAACTTACAAACCCAAAACACAGCCTTTGCCGCTGCAGCGTTTTTAAGAGAATATGGAGCGCAGTTAGCACTTGATGCAGCGCAAGCTAGAGCGGCTATAACAAATAAGTTGATGGAAATAGCAAACTGTGGTGACGCAAAGTATGAGCTAAAGGCGTTGGAGTTATTAGGGAAACATAGTGATATAGGGTTGTTCACGGATAGATCCGAGATAACAATCAACTACAAAAACCCTGAGGATCTTGAGTCTGCCATTAAGGAGCGAGTCAAACGGTTACTAAACGCGGATGTGATAGACATCACTCCACTAAACGCAAACTTGGATGAAGAGTTAGGCGTTGTAGAGCTAAAAGATGAAGACAGCCAAACAAGCGATTGAGAACGTCTCGATAAAAGACATTCCGTCCATACTTCCACTCCTGTCATTACCGGAGCAAGAGAAGTTATTGGCTGAGCTTGAAAAGCTCGAAGAGCTAAAGACGCGCAAACTGGCGCAGTCGAGGTTTCTAGCATTTGTAAAACAGGTATGGCCCACATTCATAAGCGGAAGGCACCATGAGAAAATGGCTTCGGCTTTTGAGCGAGTAGCAGAGGGTAAGAGTAAACGCCTGATTATTAATATGCCGCCCCGACATACTAAGTCAGAGTTTGCTTCTTACCTGCTGCCCGCTTGGTTCCTAGGTAAGTATCCGCATAAAAAAGTTATTCAAACATCCCATACAGCTGAGTTGGCTGTTGGCTTCGGTAGAAAGGTGAGAAACCTTGTTGATCAAGAGATCTATACAAAACTATTTCCAGGAGTTGGACTACAAGCGGACTCTAAAGCTGCTGGCAGGTGGGCGACTAACAAGGGTGGAGACTATTTTGCTATCGGTGTGGGAGGTGCTGTCACTGGTAAAGGCGCGGATCTCCTCATTATTGACGACCCTCACTCAGAACAGGAAGCGGCGCTAGCAGATACCAATCCAGATATTTACGATAAGGTGTACGAATGGTACACATCCGGCCCTCGACAGCGTTTACAGCCTGGTGGATCTATCGTAATCGTGATGACAAGGTGGTCAAAACGGGATTTGACGGGTCAAGTTATCAAAGCAGCGGGCTTAAGAGGTGGTGAAGAGTGGGAAGTTATCGAATTTCCGGCTATTTTGCCATCTGGTAACCCACTTTGGCCTGAATTTTGGTCAATGTCGGAGCTTTCGGCGTTAAAAGAGGAGCTTCCAAACTCAAAATGGATGGCTCAGTACCAGCAAAACCCCACATCTGAGACTTCAGCTATCGTAAAACGTGAATGGTGGCAAGAATGGGATCAATCAGACCCTCCGTTCTGTGATTTTGTACTGCAATCTTGGGATACGGCGTTTGAAAAGACTAATAGATCGGACTATTCCGCGTGTACAACGTGGGGTGTGTTCTTTATGGAAGATGAGGACACCGGAAAAAAAGAGGCAAACATAATATTGCTAAATGCGTTCCGAGATAGGCTCGAATTTCCGGCTTTGAAACGAAAAGCTTTGGAACAAGTCGAAGATTTTGACCCAGATTCCATTATTATTGAGAAAAAAGCCTCTGGTGCGCCACTTATATATGAGATGAGGGCGATGGGGATTCCTGTGCAAGAGTTCACGCCTGTCAAGGGAAACGATAAAATAAGTAGACTTAATGCTGTGTCAGACTTATTTGCGTCTGGTAGAGTATGGGCACCGCCTACAAGTTGGGCAGAAGAAGTGATTGATGAGGTTG
>Ga0208644_1000468_pt1 | contig 34434 bp, 50 predicted proteins | sample VirMetDEL_Nov_18_FD_184517 | JGI IMG/M metagenome (GOLD analysis project Ga0208644, IMG submission 184517) | Aqueous microbial communities from the Delaware River and Bay under freshwater to marine salinity gradient to study organic matter... | ecosystem: Environmental > Aquatic > Marine >...
CATGACCATCCGTGCGATGGCTAATGAGCGCAACAAGATCGTGAGGGGGGAACAGTGAACAGAGAGAAGCACGCTTTCTTTACCGCAATGGAGCGGATGCAAGGCGAGTCCCGTGACAGGTTTAAGTCTGACCATGAGCATCGCAAACGCTGGCTTCTTAAAAGCATGAGCGGTGGCTTTGGCCGCAACCAGCAGACAAGACCGAAGACGGTAACGCTGCCAAAGATGAGTTGGGATAATGACTGACATTGTTGAACGGCTGCGGCTATTCGTTCCGCACTGCGAAGACCCAAACGATTACTTAGAAGACGAACTGTTGTTCTTAAAAGCCGCCGACGAGATAGAGCGGCTGCGTGAGGCGCTGCGGTATTACGCAAAGAACCATTATCCCGACATAGATGCGGGGCCGTGGGGGCCAAACAGCAATGATTGGGGTGATGTTGCCCGCGCCGCGCTTGGGGGGGAAGAGTGATGGCAGATTATTCCAAATACAAAGAAAGCGCATTCACGCATGAAGAAATGCAGCCAATGATAGTGGAGTCAGACATGACTGACATTGTTGAACGGCTGCGTAGTCCGGCAAATGTGTTTTACGAATATGCTGCCGACAAAGGAGCAATGCTGCGAGAAGCCGCCGACGAAATAGAGCGGCTGCGTGAGGCGCTGCGGGTGATTGCTGACGGCGATGTGCCACGTCAGCACGTTCTTATTTGGAGGACAGACGGGCAGTATTCCAAGCACGATAAATGCCCGCACGAAAAATGGATGTATGACGATTGCGATGAGTGTGTGGCCTCTTTTGCCCGCGCCGCGCTTGGGGAGAAAGAGTGATGGATGAAGTCGACAGAATGAGAGCCGATCTTGCCAAGGAGATAGAGCGCCGGATCGTAGCAGAGACACAGGCTAAGAAACTGTTAAAGGCAATCACGCCATTCTCTGACGCTGGCAAATGGATATGGCGTTACAAAGGTAACTACAGCAAGACAGAAGAGGCCGGTATCCTAGTGTCCGATCTGGTCGCCGCATACATAGCTGTCAAAAATCTGTAACTACTTTCTGACAACCGCTGTGATGTTCTGCCCTGTGCCACCAATGGACCGTATGATGGCTTGCATCATGTTGATGCCCAGCTCTCTTACGGTCTCTTCTTCTATCTCAGAAGTAGTCCGCATCAGTAGCGAGAACGCATAGGTTCTCTCAGCTACAGCATCTTCAAAGACAGGATGATAAGCTGACGCATCTTCAGCCGAAAGCAGTTCAATCATGTCTTCGTCTTCATCATCCCCGTCCGACATCGCTCGCCTCTTTGCCGGTTTGAATCCAGTCATCGGTCACAGGAGTAGGCACATCGTCGATGATCCCGGTGCTGGATGGCATCTCACGGGCAAAGGCGTATGATCTCAGGCGGTCAGACCGATCCAGCTCAAGGCAGATTTTAGCAAACCGCTCGCACAGATCATTGAACGCTGCCTCAAAGTTACCGTCATGCAGCGGGAGGATTTCAGCTCGAACCATGCCACCAAGATTAGTCACCGTATTGCTCCTGTAATCGCTGCATAGAATGGAATGTGTAGTCTTCTATATGACCGCCCCTGATCTTGATGTCGTATATGCCGTAAGTCCAGCCGGTCGTAGAGGTGTTGGCATAGGAGGCGACATACCCATCCGGCATGGCAGAGCCGACATTCAATATCTCGATTGAGTTCATAGGCCCAATCTTGGGAACCCGCCTGAAGACAGCCCGGTGCGTATGCCCATAGACAATAGAGAAGATGGCATCATTGCCGATCTGGTTCTCTGAGAACTTGCCACCGTAGGGCTTGCCCATGATGTTCTTAGGGACATGGCTAAAGCCTACGCCGCCAATGAGAATCCATTCCCCAAAGGCGTATGCCTTCCATCCATAGCGGGCGATGGTCTCATAGAAAGAACCCTTCAGGATGCCTTGCGTCTCAGGGTGGCCCTCTTCCCAGCGGTCGATGCGATATTCATGGTTGCCCTCAGTCAGCAAGAGAGGGATCGAATGGCTACCAAGCTCCTTATGGAAGATAGCAAGAGCCTCTTCCAAACTCTCCATGTCCTGCTTGAAGGATGGCTTATAGGCATAGGTCTGGCTACCGGGAGGGGCATGAGTCGAGCATGATTCAAAGTCACCCATATCCCCGATATGCACAACTTTGTCTGGCCGAGTCTTGCAGATGTGGCGGGCTATCCAACGAAAGCGCGTCTTGTCTGGTAGGGCTGGCGAATCATGTGTGTCACCGATGACGCATATCTTATATGCCTCGCCCTCTGGTGACTTAGAAACCTTGACTATGATCTTGGGCTTGTTGATCTCCCGATACTGATAGGAGATGTCTGGCTTGATCTCAAAGTTAACGCACAGATCAGGGAACAGCCGACTGATAACCCCGTCCGGCTTGGCCCTAGACCAGATGGTTTGCCGTGGGACACCCATCTCTTTGCTGGCATAGACGCACGCTTGCTGCCGCGTCATACCTTGCGACAAGCCTTGCTCCATGTAGTGCTTGGTTTTCTCGGCCTCGGCGCGGCTTATTCTCTGTGACGCTGCCATGCCTTATCCGTCAGGTAAAGCTCAGAGCCTTACGCTCTACTGCAATGACACGCCGCTCCCAGCCCCGACCGAAGACACGCCATGTCTTCAAGTCTCTCAGGAAGCTGAGACGGGAGAAGCTATAAGACTTAATCAAGTTCTCTAGCCCATGCTTGGCGATGTAAGAGTCCACCGCTGCTATTGTCTTCGGACCAATGGCACCATCAGGTGACGCCCCTACGACAGACTGTAGATGGCGGATCGCTCGTGGATGCCCAGAGTTCACAGCGAAGTCAAAGACAGCCAGAGCCAAGGCCGGGGGCAGCTCATCGCCGCGCACCTTGTCCCAATAGCGGGTCTTGTAGATGTCTCGCAGATGATCGTCAGGGATATTCTTCAGCTCTTTGTCCGTGACAGGGCGACCAAGATAAGCCTCGTATGTGGCCTTGGTAATGCCCTTCATGGTCGAGCCGCCGGGATCGTCTGGATGCTTGGCCCAGCCGCCCTCGTGTCCTAGCGTTTCAGCTAGAGCGGCATCAAATGGGGTGGTCATTTCTTGCCGATCATCTGATCTATGATTTGCTCTTTGGCCTTAGAGCCTGAAGAGGAACCATAATAATAATTCACGATTGCAGTAAAGGCCGCAGACAAAGCACCAAGCAAGATCAAGACAGCATCCTGCCCCTTGGATGGAAACCCATACAGCAACAGACCGATCAGCGTGCTGAAGAACCCAGCGCAAACCACAGACGCCAAGATCATCGGCGTCTTATCCTTTAGTTCTACTTCACGCTTGCGTGCTGAATCCCTATCGCTGGCATCAATCTGAGCAAGATCAATGTCCAGCTTCTTCATGGTCACGCGGAAGTTAGCGTCAATCTCTCTCAGCTTGGCGAGCTGGTCAGGAGACGCGCTACTAAGGGCCGCAGCAATCTCATCCGGCGAGCCTTCGGTATTGCCAAGCAAGGCTTCCGATAGCGTCTTAGTTGCAAGCCCAGCCAAGGGGCCACCAAGAGCAGTCGCAATGGTAGGAGCAACCTGACGTATCAGGGTCCCCATTGAATTGAGAAGAGAGTTCATTCGTCTTTCTTCTCTATCTTCTGGTTGCCAAGTAACTTCTGAACAGTGTCCGTCTCATAGATACGGATGCTGGTCCAGATGATTGTGATGGTTGCTGCTATCGCGGGCAGCAAGCCGGATAATGTTCCCAAGACAGTTCCCACACTAACGATGTCGCCAATGACTTTCTCTGATTCGGTTAGGTGGGAAGCGGCCATGGCCTTACTCCGCTGGTGCTATGGTCAGCTCGCCCTCAGCGACAAGCTGCATGATGTTTTGGTAATCCGTGTTGGCGGGATCAAGTGGGACGCAAGAGTTCAACCCGTCTATCACAACAGAGATAGACGAAATCTGTCCGCTTAAAGGGCTGATTTGATACTGCGCATTTTCATATGTTTTCATCACGACAACTCCGAATCCGCACGGAAATAGTTAGTTGTAGCATTTTGCGTGTACATAACAGCACCGCGCCCTAATGTGAAAGTTCCTGCTGAAGCATTTGCGATACCCCAAAAATTTGTTGGACTAGCTCTATAAAGCGATCCAAATGATGTTAATGGGGATGTTGTCCCATCAATAATAGAAATGGTTCCCGAATAAGTTAATGTTGGTGTTGCTCGCATGGTAACAGGCGTTGCAACGACAAAAACCATAGCTGTTGAATTTGCGATATATCCTGTTGAAACAACAGAAAATCCTTGCGCAGACGCATCCCCCGTCCATTGCACAAAATAGCGTTGGCAAAGCTGAAGCTCTGTTGTGATTTGACGGCGTTCAAATGGCGTCGCAACAGCGCCATGTTCAAGTTGAACACCTGTTACATACAATGTGGCACCATTAGTGCCGACAACTGACGTCGCCCCTGTGGCAGAAATATATTGTGTTCCGGCCCATGCGCCCGCAGGACCGCTATATGTTGAGCCAACACCCAACCCAAAAACAAGCCGGATTCCCGTCGCGTTTGTTGTTAGCCACGTTCCGCTTGTATCTCCGGGGATTGAGATTGTTTTATATTCCCATGTGTTCGCCCCATTAATCACATAGGTAAATGGATAGCAGCGGCTTTGTGCGGAATTTTGCACAGCGCCGCCAAACGTCCCCGTGAGCGAAGACCGAACCCAAAAGGAAAGCGTGACAGTGCTTGCAGAAGCTGTTCCCCATGCAAGGTCTGCAACATTAATGCCTTCAATCGGTTGAACAATGCCAAAATAATCTGCCGCAAGAACAGAATATGCCGAGCTAGATGTAACCCCTAAATAGTTAATAAACCCCGTTGGAGGGGTTACGCCACCCGCGTTTTGTTGCACTGTGTATTTACTAGACTGACTAGCCCATGTGAACCAACGATCAAGCGAATAAACGCCATTCGCAGCCGTTAAAGATGCGCCATTACTACGCTGATCAATCTGCATCGCGCCGTTGATGATCTTATTCCGCATGGCAAACGGGGACGCCATCGCCACCGTGCCGTCTTTAATAAGGACGCTATCAATGGTAACACCAGCTCCTGATGTTTTTTCATTGATAGTATCTGTCGTGACGGCAGAATCCTTTAAGAGAACTCCGTCAATAGTCACGCCAGCGGCAGAGGTCTTCTCATTGATTGTGTCTGTATTGACCGCAGAATCTTTTAGAAGAACGCCATCGACCGTGACGCCAGCCGCCGCAGTCTTTTCGTTAATAGTATCTGTGGTTACAGCGGAGTCTTTTAGGAGAACTCCATCAATGGTTACACCAGCCGCCGCAGTCTTTTCGCTGATTGTATCAGTCGAGACCTCTGTAACCGTAAGAACGCCTGTATCAGAAAGCGTTGCGCCAGAGTTCTGGATAGCCTTGCCACTTGTGCCGTCAAAACGGACAATCGCATTGTCAGTCGAAGATGCAGCGCCCACCACATCGCCAGCACCAGACGGTGTTGACCATGACAGAGTTCCGCTTCCATCAGTGCCAAGGAATTGTCCGGACAAACCATCCGCTGCCGGGAGAGTCCATGACAGGTTGGCCGTGATCGAAGCCGGAGCCTTCAGGCCCACATAGTTCGTGCCATTGTCAGTGTCTTCAGCCAGACGAATCTCGCCCGTCGAAGAAGATGTGCCGGGGATCGTAAGAGGTGTCGTGTAGGCAAACGTCACGCCGCTGATAGAGCCGCCCGTAATCGTGACATTGTTGGCATCTTGGGTCGCAATGGAACCAAGGCCCAAAGATGTGCGAGCGGTAGCGCCAGACTCAGTGATGAAGTTCGTGCCATCACCAACGATGAAGTTCCCATCGCCCGGTGTCAGGCCAGCCACATCCGTAAGCTGGGGGTCATAGGCTTGGACGTCTGTGCCAATCGCTAAGCCAAGGTTCGTTCTAGCATTAGCCGCCGTCGAAGCGCCCGTGCCGCCGTCCGCAATCGCAAGGTCTGTGATGCCGGTGATCGTGCCGCTGGAGATGGTCACGCTGGTCAGGGTCTTGCCAGCCATAGTAGCCGGGAGACGCGAATCAGAGACCGTGCCGCTGGTCAGGTTGCTGGCATCATCAGCGCCAATGTCAGCCCGAACAGAGGCCGGGGACCGCAGCTCATAAGCCGTGCCACCCGTGTTCACGCGGGGGTAATAAGTAGCCGTCAGAGTAGTCGGGAGGGACGTAGCCCCAGCCGAAGGGTTGCCATCCGTATCAAAGGCCAAGACCTTACCAGCACGGTTGGCCTTGGTTGGAAGCTGCATATTCAGGATGCCGCCATCATCGACCGCTTCAGGGTCATAGGGCGGGGCCTTCATGGTGCGCTTGTTCTCTTCGGCAAGCTGTTGGACCATAATAGTCAGGCCGTCGAGCTGTTCGTTCAGCGAGGAAGCTGCCAGATCGCCAGCCGTCACGAAGTCTGTGGTGCGCTGGATCGCCCGCGCTCCAATGATCGTGATGGTGTCAGAGGCCGTAGCTGCTACGACAAGAGTGACAGACCCTGTGCCGTTCGTGCCGTTGATCGAAACAGTATAGTCTGTGGTCAGAGTCAGCTTGGTCGAGTTCTTATAGACCACAATATCGGTCTGGGTAAGAATCGGGAAGGTAAAGGCATATGGCCCAACACCCGCTGAGCCAGAGAACACTTTGCGGCGCGTAACTGCGGTGATGTTATAGTCAGCCATATCTTACCTCGCTGGGAGATTTATACTGATTTTCGTCACTTCTGGCAAACTCGCTCATTGGATGAGCTGGCTTGGCGGGAACATGAAGGTCGTATTGTTTTCTTTCTGAATCCGCTCTTCCATCCGCCTCAGATAGCCGGGGTTGATAGCCTCCTGCATCCGGTAAACAATTAAGTAATCGAATACCGGCTTGGCATAAAAGAGGTTGTAGAATGGCGTATTGTTGAAGATCAGCCGAAGTGCCTGCCCGCCCATATCATCGCCTGATTTAAAGCGGCCATATAGGTCAAATACATCATTGACCGCCCCGGCTGTAGGACCAAGCAAGTTGGCTATTGGCGTCTGCCCATAACGATTCTTCATCTCGCCAAAAATAAAATCGCCATAGATGCCAAGACCGCCGCCTTGAAGCAGCGAAGCCTCAACCAATTTGCGATAGTCGTCCAAAGTTTCTGGCACCCTTGGCGAGCGCCCCTTTAGCATCTCCTTAGCTTGAACGATTCCATAGCCGAACACAGCCGACCAGACCATGAGTTGCGCCATGCCAAGCATTTCGCCATTAGTATTCTTAAGCGCGGAAGACAAGGTGTCTGAGCCGCGGCCATAGATTTCACGCATGATAACCTTCTGAGCAAAGGCCACCGGAAAAGACTTAAACTGGGCGAACATACGCATCATCTCGCCCATGAATGTGCCGGGTCGAGTGCCTTGGCCTAAGAGGGCCTTAGTCTGGGCATCCGGCTCTAGGACTGCAAAGCTGCCGCGATCATTGAAGTATGTGCGGAACTGAGAAATGATCTCTTCACGCATCTGTCGGATATTATAATCCGTTGCCTTCTTGTCGATGCTCTCAAGATATTTGCCGATTACATCATTCGGCACATCCTGAAGCCCTTCTGGAGTCAGATAGTTGCGGCCATCTGCCATCTTCTGTGGCACAGAGCGGATGATGTCCCATTTGCCAGCATCAATGCCATAGAGCGAGATGACTCGTGAAAAGTCTTTAGGCAACTCATCGAAAGCTTTAGAGGCATGGGTAGCTGCATGATAGGAAAATGTTCTTGCAGCCGCAGCGCGTGTATTCTCCGTCCACCAAGTCAAACCATTGGCGCGGAAAAAGAGTTGCTGCAATCGGGATACAGTGCCGGGGATGTTATCGGCTGGGTCAAACCGTTGGGCTATACCATTAGATAGGCTTTCAAACATGATCGGCAGAGAGTCGGTAATCTCTCTAACTTCAGCGCGGCTTTTTCCTTTGACAAGTTCGCCAAGCGTATCGACCATATTCTTAAATATGCCGCCGCCATTCTGGTAGTTAATTTCAGCCGCAATGGTCACTAGGTCCTGCGCCGATGAGATAAGAGCGCCACCAAGTTTAGACATATTCTGGACAGCGCGAACAGAGCCAGCAACTTGAGCGGCGATACTGTTGGATGGGATGCGAGTGCTTCCATCTAGTTCGTCCATATAAAACGAAAGCGGACGCCCCGGTTTTAATTTATCTGCAAACTTTGCTTTAACTGCTGGATCAATCTTGTCCTGCATCAGACGAGAGATGGTGCGGTTATAGACATCGCGCGGATTTGGACCAAACTTACGCATCAGGCCGATGTTCTGTGATGCAATCTCCATCTGCCGCAGCGCAACATCCATCAGGCCACCAACGCCAAAGCGAGCGTTATAATCAAACCAAGCATCAGCATCCTTAAAGTGCAGGACACGATCAGCACTAGCCCGTTTGCCAAGGTTCATGGTCCCGCCCTTGAAGCCAGTGATCTCATCCTTGGCCTTCAGGTGGACGCCTGAGATAATGTTATTATAGATTTGCTGGAGTGCCTCATCTGGATCACGGCCATCCGCGAATGTGCGCTGCATATCTAATCTAGGAAGAATATCTTTTTTCCATTCGTCAAAGCCAGCCGTCCTGATCTTATCGGAATCATGGGATTGCTTAACGATGTAGCCGACTTCCTTACGAATATCAGCGCCCGCATCATTATAATGTTTGCGGATCGTTTCTTGGTATTTGTGCAATATGCCAGCAATCTCTTTAGCCTCATCTGGGCCTCGATATGGTGGCGCATTGGGATTATCAATGGCGAATAGAGCGCGGGATATATCTCTATCTAGCGACCCATCTTTAACGATCTTCAATAGATTCCCACGTTCAAGCTCTGTCAAAAACCCGCCCATATACCGGACAAGCAGTTCTTTTTGTTGAGCTGCCGCACTAAAGCGTGAGCCTTCGCGCACAATACTTGTCCCGACAGTAGCCGCCTGAAGGCCCTTTCCAAGATCATTGGGGAAATTGGTTTTTAAAAAATCGTAAAGCTCAGCACCTTTGCGGAGAGCCAAAGCAGCATTGCGCTTCTCAATAAAGGCAGCACGCTTGACCTGAGCCGCCAAGTCTTTTGCTACACTTGCGGCAATCTCATCTGATGTCTGGAGAATGGCATCAGCCTGAGCCAGCTTGATCCGGCGTTGCAGCGCGGTTTGCAGCTCGATCATTTCATCGTCTGTAAACTTCCGGCCAGCCGCAGCTTCGATCTCAGATACGCAATCTTGCCAAGCCATCGTTATCCCCTACGCAATCCGCACAAGGCCGCAGCCTCAAAGCCGCGACCAACCGCATCAGCATCTTGTATTAGAGCATCATATTTAGCCAGCTCAGCATCAAACTCAGCCCGCAAACCAAGAGCATCGCTGACACGGCGCGTCTCTTCCACAATAGCATCCAAGTCATCGACTGGCATATCCGGCTTCTCAGGCCGCATAGCGACAGCATAGGTGTCATCAACAGAGCGGACAGCTTCCATGTCAGCCAAACGTAGGTTTTCTGCACGATAAGATTCGCGCATACGTTCATAGGCTTTCTGGACTTTATTCCTAGCAATGTCTTCGTCTATCAGCTTGGACTCAGCGTTAATGCTACGGTCCATAGCAAGGCCAAGATCGACAAGCTCAGGGTTCTTCTTAGCCGCTGCCGCCATACCTTTTGGGGCATTTTCGACCAATGCAAACTTCATCTGCCCTGCTTCCATAAAGGCTACAGGTGTTAGATTTCTGTCTTGCAAATCAGTGATTGCCTTTGATGCCTTGATCGCAGCACGCTCTGTGTCGAAGGACATCGGTGTGCCATCCGCATTGCGGACAGGCTGTGCATCATAAGGCCGAAGCAAAGTATATGTGCCGTCTGGGAGCTGCTTAATCTCAAGCGCCTCATCCCGGCTCTTTAGGACTTTATCCCTAATACGCTCTGCTTCGCGGACCGTTTGATAAACCGGGATGTCCCCTAGGTTATCCATTGCGCCAGTAGTTACCCGAAGTGGCGGCTCTACTAAAGTTGGATTAACTGCAGCATTTAGAGCAACTTCTGGGGTAGAAAGACCAGTAATAGGAGGCGGCTCAAACCGCGTCATTGGCGTCAGGCTGGTGCTTTCCAAAGCCCGTGCCGTTGTGTTCCTAAAGATCGGGTCCATCTGAAGGCGGGCTTCAATGTCGATCTGCCGACCGGACAAGACCTGACCCATAGCGCCACGGAATACATCTGTGCGCGTCTCTGGCTCAAGAGAGTTTAAGATGCGGCCAACATTACCATCTGGCTTGGCGGTAAGCGTCGATCCTGTGCGTCTGAAGGCATCGGCAAGCGCACCAACCCCCATGTGCAAGCCGCCACCAAAGATCGTCCCAAAGGCCAAAGCCTCTAGGGAATCGGTCATGGCATAGTCTGCTTGCTCATAGCGAGCTGTCGCATAGACAATAGGTTCTACAAGCGCGACACCGGCAAGACCTTCTACAGCACCAACCCTAGCGCGGACCCCGGCTCTGCCAAGGCCACCAGCGGCATTGGCAATCATTGAGGTGTATCTTGCCTGACCGTAAATAGGGACGAAGGCAGAGGCTACGTTAATAGGGTCAAGCAAGCTCGCACCAAGAGACGCGCCGAATGTTGCCAGCCCTGCGGCGAACCCGTCCGGTCCTCTTTCAATAATTCCTTTTAGCCTATTCTCTTCGTATTTACGCTCCATCAAAATTTTTAGAACATTCTCTTTGATTCCATCGTCAGGGATTGTGAGTTTAAGACCTTCTTGCTCCACTCTTTTTCGAGCTGTCTCTGCGTCGATGACGGGCGATTGCTCGACGTAATCAGAATAAAGCTGCTCACCGCCACGAAATAAAGCAGCAGTGGGACTAAAGCGGAGAGTTTCTTGAAATGTTGCAGATACAGCTTCTCCTGTGCCAAGTGGCATCTCCTCAATATATCTTGTGGCCTCATTGGCCTGTGTATATATCGGCATCTGATTACCTATTCATTGGCAGTATTAAAGATGGGGCCGTTCCTGTTTGCCCAGCCTTCAATTTAATACGCTGTTCAACTTCCTTGGCTCTCTCTAAAGCGCCCTCCTCTTTAAGAGACTTCAGTTCGTTCCAAGTTAAGTTTAACAAACGAGAAACTTTTGTTTCTGGGTCAACGACCCTGACAGCATATCCATCACTGTCAATTAAATTGACACCTGTTTCATTTGAATTTGTAACAAATCGACCAAATGATTTTAAGCTAGAGATATATTGACGCATAATCTCATCTGGCTTTAATCCTGTTATTGTTGGTGGTTGAGCAAGTGGAAATTTATCAATGCTCATTTTGACAGCCACCATTCCAAGCGACGCATCGGCTGTAGTAATATCATTGGGTTTACCATCAACGATATTAGGGATTCTTACAGAATCTCGTGACGTTGATAGGAACTGATAAGCATTGCCAATAACATCTTTATATGCCCGATCAACAGCATCTTTTGCAGATGCGCCAGAATGGAACATATAATGTTTTGATAGCGTCTCTACAGATGTGTAATAGGCATTGTATTGCTCAGGACCTCCAACTCTAAACTGTAAGCTGCGCTGGAACTCAGTCAGTTGAGATGCAATCTGATCTTTAATATCCCTATTAGCGTCAGGGATTGAAGATACAAAGCTATCCACTTTCTTTTTTGTATCCGATTGAATAGCATCTGCAAGCTGGAACGCCCCATTTCGTTGACCAAAGTTAAGCATATTTGAAATAACTGACACTTCTTTTGGAAGTTTTCCATCAATAAGTTGGCGTTCAACAATAGGCCAATAGTCCTTACCCCAATAAAGTGCTTGTTCTTGAATTATAGCAGCGACATTCTCGCCTGAGTTCATACGTCCAGTAATTCTCAGAGCAAGATCATCAACAGATGATTGAGGCAAGATAGCCCTATTAGGAGCCTGAACGCCAAGATATTCCTGCATATCAAGAGTTGCGCGGGAATAATTATCGATTGCAATCCGTTTATCATCTTTTGATCTAGTGGGATCAGCAAGTGTTTCCTGCATAGCCTTGTAAGCTTGCTGGACCATCGGGCTCTTGTTCACATAAAGAGCTGGGTCTTTTGACAACGCCGCTTGGTTTGTCTCAACGATCTTTTGCACCGCAATTAGTTCACTGCGGCGAGTCACATACTCTTTGCTGTTCGGGTCAAGAGAAGATGCAAGACGCTGGATTGTAGCTTGCTGCTCTGCCGGAGTAGAGAACGCCAGCTTTGTAACTTCTGAGTTGATGCGAAGTGCGCTCTCAACTTGCATGTCAGCTTTATCTGAGTCGTCGCCGAGAAGTTTTGCTGTCTTTTCGCGTGAGTAAAAAGACATATCGACATCTGTGCGGCCATCTTTAAGGGCCGTTGTCGCCGTCTCAATTTGGTCCTTATACTTCTTACCTTCGATCCGAAGTAAAGCTTGCTGCTCTTTAGCAACGCGGTCTTCGTATGCTTCGATACGATTAATCAGGGTATATCGTGCTTCAGGCTTTGCTTGCAGAAGATCACGGTATTCACCCGTTACTAACTGCTTCTTCACCTGTTCGACATCACCATTCAGGATTGCATTGTTGACCTGAAGATTGACGCCTTCGACAAGCTGCTTATCCCAAGCCTCAAGATACTGTTCTTGTTCCTTAGGTTTTAATCCGCTGATAGTATTAAGCAGCTTTTCTTTTTCGATACGGACCATATCCTTGACTGGCATGACAACTGTTGTCTGCTCACCAGTCGGACTTGAATCCACAACCATACGGTCGCCAGCCTCAAGGACAAACTTGACGTTATCAAGCTTGGCATCGGCAACATCCGTAATCGACTTTTTAGCCGCAGCCGCAGCCGCAGCCGCTGCACGAGCTGTCGCCGCCAAGAATAGAGTATTGCCATCCTTGGCAAGTTCTGCTTGCAGCTTACGACCCATGACAGGATCAAATTGACCAAGGGCTGTAGAGTAGCCTTGGATCAGAGAATTGACTTGTGGCATCACCGCACCGGGGCCAATAGCTCCAGTCGTAATGCCCTGTTTGATTAGTTTAAGGTCTTGCTGGGCTTGGGCTTCAACACCAATCGCTGCAATGCGGGACGAGACTTCACGAGCCGCCCGACCGAAATAGGTTCGAGCATCACCAATCGGAGCAATCGGCGTGCCTGTCTCAACAGCCTGTTTAATCTGTTCTTGAGATGGCGCTTTCTCAGCTCCATAAATCCGACCCTCTTCCGTAGCGGCGATCTGAGCCTCGCCAAAGAAGGCTTGCGACATTTGGTTTAATGCAGAACTAAGCGCATCAAGGCCGCGTGTCGCTTCCCCGCGATTCGGAAAATCAATAGGGGGCAAGCGGTCAACATTACCGCCCGCCGCTACGCCGATGTTTTGATACCGAGGAAGTGCCATATCTTAAAGCCCCGCGGGACGAACAGGTGGAAGTGGAACATCAGCTCTAGGATATGAAGATATATCGCTTGGGCCTGATGAGCCGAATGAACCACCGATTTGGCTAAATTGCTGTAGGCCACTAACAATATTAGCAGCACCCCTAACATAGCCAGCGGCAAGAGCCTGTTCGCCACTTATGGTGTATAGAGCCGCTTGGATGTTACCAGCCGCCTCACCGATGTTGCCAGTCTCCCTAGCAAGAGCCGCGCTTTCTTGAGCGAAGTTAAACTCACCAAGGCCCTTGCCAAAGGCATATGTCCCAAGCGCACCGGCAGAGCCAGAGAACGGATCAATAGAGCCAGCGCCAGCACGAGCGGCAATGGTCGCAACCGTTGATAGCGTGCGATCCAATGCAGCCACACCCTGTTGGCGATACTTCAATTCATCAGACCTTGCTCTGATTTGAGCTTGGCGACCCTGCATCTGTGCCTGAGTTGCCTGTAGGTTATACATTGCCTGTTGTTGTTGCCCTGCTGCGATTGCTGCTGCACCACTACCAACAGAACTAATAGCCCCCATAATCGAAAAAAGACCTGATGCTGCGCTCGCTATGCCGCCAAGGACTTGCCCTGCCGTTACAACAGTCCCGACAGTTGGGGCTGCAACACCCGCAGAAAGTAAAAGTGGTGCGACGATTGCTTCCATCTTACTGACCCGCGCTTACCTGATACTCTAAGAACAAGAGTGTCATCTTGAGTGGAACTGACTGAGTAACGGTGATCGTCCCTTCATAGTCAAAGCCTAAAAGGGGACCGATCTTTTTAATGCCTGAGTATTCCGCGACCGGCTCATCAAGCACCTGAGTATCAAACTGCCGGAATGGAATGACCTGACCATTAACGCTGGCAGCTTGCGTCTCGTAAAACTCTGGCGTGACTTCAATGATCCGCTTCTTGAACCCCCGCAAGTTGCCGCTTTGAAGCCTTGGCTCCACAGGCATTGTCTTGACTTCAACATTGTAGTTCAGCCCGACCTGATAGGATGATGTTGACGCCCGAGAGAACGTAACCAATCCGACAGATGATGCCGTAGCATCAGCAAGCACAACGCCATCCGCAATGATCTTGACCGTCTCGCCAGCAAGGTTAGCCGCCGTAACGCTGGCCGCTGTACCGCCACTAACAGCACAGTCCACAGTCAGGCTGTTGTCAAACCGCTCTACAAAGTATTTGTCAGAGCCATTGATGTTGCGCTTAACGACAACATAGATCGTATCAATATCAACGCCAACAGCCAGAAACTGACCATCTGTGATGAACTCAGATGGCGCAATCACTTGCTGGGACCGCAACATTGAATAGCAAACCATAGAACCGTCATCACCATTCACGATGTAAAGCTGGTCGCTCTCATCCGTCGATGTCGCACGGCGAATAGCCATATCAACAGGTGTTTTCAGAAGATGAGATGACAGCAGTGAAATGCGGTTTGTAATGTATGCCGCTTCCACATCGGTATAGACAAACTCATTAAGAGCCTTGCCTTGCCGCTGCACAAAGATGGTTCCAGAGTCAACGCCGACCGGCTTGATTGCTGGCTTGCATCCGTTTCTGGTTGCAATCTTCACAAAGAAGTTCGTTGGCGTAATCGGCTCAAGAGTTGCTTGTGGGACATAGAACTCAGAGCCAGTCGTAAAGAACTGCAAGTCTCTGCCAGAGATGCAATTCACGATGGCATTGAACTGGTTCGTATCAACCGTTGATTCCACGGCCTCATCGTCTAGCGATTGGCCTTTGTCGAAGTCAAAGAAGCGACCGACAACCGAACCCCATACTGTAGCGGGACGGCTCCTGCTGCCGCCAAAGTAAAGACGGCCTTCATGGAATGTCACGCTCTTGGGCCAGCCGCGAGTGCTAGACCAGACATGCTCATATCCACTTTCAACTTCCCATTCACCAGAGCCATAGGCGGTTGTCTTGTCAAATGGGATTTCTGTTACAACAAGAACCTTAGAAGAGGAGATATAGCTGATGATTCGGGCGATGCCATAGCCATACCCTTCTTTGATGCGGATATATTGGCCTACATCTGCCGCAGTAAACGCGCCACCACCAGCCGTCAGTTCAACAGTCCCCTCTTTCGCCGCAGCCGTTAATGAATGACCGGGGCTAGTCAGGGTTATTGTGAAAGCATGGTTCGGGATGTAATCGAACGAAATCGTAGAGAGTGTCCAACTGGCGTCAGTTGCGCCACGCACCAGCTTAAGCGGCGCTAAGTCCTGATGGACAAAGATCATCGTATCGGCAGACTGGGCATAGTTTAGATCAGGCAACATTGCTGCCGTAATAGCAGATGCCGTGATGTAGTTATTACCACTACCATTGATGTTGGTAATCAGCGTGCCGCCTTTGAAGACGTAAATGCGGCCAGCGATAATGGCGAACATATACGAGTCATTCACGCTGAACTCGAATGGGACCAAGATAGCCCCATCATCTGCAATGGTATCCGGCAGCTCAGTCACATAGCGGAGACCGGGGCGACGGCGCACACCACCTTGTGGGATGATCGTAACATTGGTCGCCTTCTGCAAAGCAGAGTAATACTGGCTCAGGTCGATACGACCGCGAATAAGCGGGTCTGTTTCACCCACGCTGAAGTTGGTCTGTATCTGGATAAGCCGAGACATTAATTCCTCACGGCGATCAGGCTAAAGTCTTCGATCATCTGGTTGGGCTGGCTCTGGCCGTCGATGTTCATGGCCTGTCGCATATAGCCACCGCGACCATTCTCTTGCGGTGTGCCGACTGCCACGTTGCGCCAATACTCACCCTTGGTGAACTGATCGGTCACAGGCTCAGCAAAGTGCCATGCCAGCATATACTTCAGTAGCTGCACGAAATAAGACGGCAGACGGTCTTCGCCGGGGTCAAACTGGTAGTCGATCCAGACCCGCTCATAGCTGGTCAGAATCTTGTCTTCATACTTTTCCCACCAAGTCACAGGCCGAGCGCCGGGGCTTGAGGTATCGAACAGCGCCCTAGGGCCAGAGATGACATCGCCGGGTATCTGATACTCATACTTCCATTCAGTGACCGGGGTATTCAACGTCCTAGCGAGCTGAACCTTTTTGAAGCTGAAGCTCCATGGATACATCGTAAGACACATGATCTTGATGTCATCATAGAGCCGGTCTGCAACCTGAGCGTTATCCGTCCCTTCAGAGAAAGACGAGATGACGCGACCGCCGAGCATAATCAGAGCGTCGTTACAGATTGTAAGTTTTGAATCTCCGGTCGCCATCTCAACCTCTAACGAAGATATAATCGCGGCTGATCTTCTCAGAAACCTTATACCCTAAAGATTCCATAAGGTCGAATGTCTGCTGATCTGAGTAACCATACCGCTGTCCTAGCCCTTTTAGTTCTAGGACTACTACAGGTGAACATTCATGCAGGGTCTTTGTGGCTCCCAATAGGGCCGAATGTTCTGACCCTTCAATATCCAGCCACAGAAGATCAAGGTCACTTAGACCAAGATCGTCGATCATAATTGTCGGGATGTCGCCATTCAGCTTGACCTGATGCGCTCCGATATTGTTGGGCTTGATCCGGTCAACCCCGACTTTCCCATGGAAGTCAGACAGAGCCAAGTTCCGCATGATGATGTTGTCATGCCCAGCACAGTTAAGCTGCATGGCTATGAAGTTCTCAGGGGCCAGCTCAAAGGTATGCACAGTCTGGAAGAATCCGGCCAAGGCTTTCGGGAATATGCCAATGTTGCCACCAGCCTGTAGGCAAGTTCTCCGCATGGCACAGCGCGACACGACGCGGCGGATTGATTCGGCTTCGACCATGACGGCCTGAAAGCACTTCTGGTCCATGTCTGGGATATGCCAGCCATCTACTACTTTAGTCATAAGGAACCTCTGTCTGATTCCATGGCCTAGGCTGACCGTGAAAGTAAACCACCCTAGCGTTATCTGGGATGCCACGGTCTCTGACTTGCACCTTATATGACACGAACTGATTGGGTAGCATATCCTGTATATACGTAGTTCTACGTATCTGTTGCTCGATGAAGGCTTGGTCTCCGCCCTTCATCTTCATGTGCTGGTCAGCGTCCACAATAAAGGCTGTGTATAAATGGCTCATATCTCCGCACCACATCATAACGCTGGATTGCATAGCATTGGGATCGGTCTTGCCACGGTAGGCATCCCTCAGGATGGCAAAAGGTGTCACCCTTGCTAGGGCGATAGCGTCCTGAAGGGAACCAAGGATCACAGTATCAAGATCAAAGTAGATACATGGCCCCGGCAGTTTGAAGGCTTCCATCTTCGACCACCAGCCGGGTAGGTTGTCCCGAAGCGGGATCAGGTCGACGCCAGCCAGATCAGACAGGCACAGGAACTCGTGAGGGCCAGCATGTTTCTCACACATGCGACGAATTGCCTCTACGTGCTTATACGTATATTCGCCACCCGTCTTCAGAACGGTCACGATGCGAATCACTTGGGCGCTCCGAATGTCTCCCGCGTCCAGCCAGACATAGAGGTGATCCCCTGAAATCGGCCTTCATCTCTGCGGATTAGAACCTGATGATGCCATGTATTAAAATTGCCGTCATCCGCCCATTCTGTCTGGCTGTTCTTCATGGGCTTAGTCGGGTAGCCATCCACATAAACCTTGCTCTCTGGGGTCAATGGGATGCCGCACATAATCACTTCATCGTAGCCAAGTAGCCACTTAGCCCACAAAGCCGAGCCAACACCCGATGAACCGCATATCCAATGCGCGGGCCAAAAGTAGTCGATGTCTGGGTATTGCGTGTTGCCGTGAACAAAAATGGGTCGCTTGGCGTCCCTCTTATACTGTCCAGCCAGAGTATGATGATGAGTCCAGACATGCTCAATTTCCTGCACAAGTGCCGCTGTGTTGTTGCACCCGTAGATGTCGGCATCAGGCCGAAGCAGTCTGGCTTCTTCTAAATCAGCAAACAAAGAAGGGGCTGCGCCACATACAATGGCGCAACCCCGATGCTTAGTCTCGTAGATGGCATTAGCCATCTGGCTTAGTCAGAGTCAGTGACCGTGAAGGCCGTGACGTTGGTGACATCCACCGTGCCGGACGCTTTGTCCTTTACGACATGGACGCCAGCCGTCGAGAGCGCACCACCAGAAGTCACGCAAACGTAGATCACGTCACCGATTTCAAGGTGGTTATACACGCCCGCATAGGCCGTGCCGCTGTTGAAGTAACCAGCACCGTCAACTGTGGTGTGCGCGTCAGTGGTGGTATAGGTCCACCACATCGGAGCTTTACCGCGACGAGACTGACCACCGAGGGGGCCGAAGTTAGCAATATCAAACGCCATGATGGTCTCTCCTTACGCTTCGTAGGTTTCGACCTTGACGATGCCTTCAGCGTCGATAGCAACCGCACCAGCGGAGAACATCGAAGCCACGAGGAACGATGTCTTTTCAGGGACATAGTTGATCTCAGTCTTCGAGTTCATGCCAATGCCCATGCCGACAGCATCGCGGTGGAAGAACCAGTTTTGACGGATGTTTGCCGAGCCGAAGCCGAGGCCGCCTTCATCGCGGTCGCCAATCGTGACGAACCGGAAGCCGAGGAAGGTATTGACTTCGCCAGCGACAAGAGCGCGAACGCTGTTGAAGTCAGCCGAAGTAGCAGCCGTTTCACCCAGCAAGCCCTCAAGCGAGCGAGCATGGATGAGGGCGATGCGGCCATCCATCGGGACGTTGTTAGCGTCAAGAAGGCGCTTGGCGCGACGGAGCTTCGTTACGTTGAGCGAGGCGTTCGTGCCGCCGAGGTCTTCGTCAACGGTGAGCGAAGTGCTGGACGCTTCGAGAGCGCCAATCACGAGCTGGTCCATGCGGCGACCGATGGCACCCGCGACAACCTGAACCAGTTCACGGCGGTCATCAAAGTTGACCTTCTGCTGGTTGAAGATGTCCGAGTATTCGGCGGCAATGTAGTCCGACATCGTTGCCGTGACCTGAGAATAGGACACATTGAGCGGGGTAACATCAGCCTGAGGGATGCGCTGCGTAGCAACACCCTTGCCAATTTTAGGGAACTTAACGGTTGAGCCTTCGACGCCCGAGCGTTCGCGGATGAGACCGGCAAGGGCGCGTTGGCCCTGATATGCCTGCTTAACTTCCGCGTCGAACAGGGTAACAAAGGCGCTCGAAATCTGAAGCGACATTTGTTTGCCTCCTGAGAGAGTGACGATTTGGGTTCGGCGCGACAGTTCTCCCGCGAAGGGCTGTCAGCTTGGACTTTAAGGTGTCCCGACCTGAAGATGTCCGGTCCGTTAGGATTGTCGAACGGCGAGAATATATACCCCGCCGTTCGTATTAGTCAAATAGTCGCCAGATGGTTACTGGTTAAATGCTTTGGCGAACATATTTTCTACTTCTCTGGTGAAGCGCATATCCTTGCCATAGCGCGGATCACCGACCATTGCATACAGGTCTTCTTTAGATGGCTGGCCCTCGCTGACAACCGTAGCGTCAACAGGGATACCCATCTCACCAGATGCTTGCCGAATCTTATTCATGGCCGAGACAAAAGCTGCCGAGCCAGACGCCTTAACGATGGCATCCGTTTCAGATTGCGTCAGGACCGTGCGCGATAGTTTGGTCAGCCATTGATTATTGGCCTTCAAAATATCATTCGCCTTTGGCCCCAGCTTCTTTAACTCAGCCTCACGATTAACCGCGATCTCTTCAAAGGCGGCTCCGACTTCTTCCATATAAAGCTTTGCCATCTCATCGAAGGCTTCTTGCGAAACCCCAAGGTCTCTGGCTTTGCTCACATACTTCTGAAGCAGATCATCCTTTTCATCGACACCGGCAGATTTGAATACGCCAATATCATACTTGCCATCAGCGGGGGCCTTGTGCTTCCCCTGCGACATCTTGGTTCGCAACTCTTGATAGCTGCGGGCCATCTTTTCAACATCAGGACCTTCATCATCAGACCAGAATTGCTCAGGCCAGTAATCAGGCCGGACCCATTCTTCTGTGTCCTGATCTTCTGCTTTAGCGGGTTCTTGCCCTTCTAGGTGCGGGATTGCGACCTGTTCATGGTTTGCTTCGGCTTCGGGTTCAACACCCAACAGGCCCCGGTTTTCCTCGGTTCCTTCGGTAGCACCCTCAGAACCTTGGGCCGGAGTTGTCTGTTCTTCTGCCATTATGTCCTCGCGCGTTTAATCCGCTCTTCGATCATCCGAACAATCGAGTTCTGCCCTTCACGAGCAAACCCATGCGAAGCGTCTTCGCCGGGGAACCAAGATGGCTGCTCGATGGTGCGGCTGCGGAGGTCCATCAATACTTTCTGACCCTCCGGCGATGTGAACAAGTGAGCGTACAACTTATCCATATCGGCTTGCTTATCCGCCTGACCCGTAAGAGGGACGGCGAAATCACGAATCACATCCCATTCACTCATTGGATAGCTCCCATAAGTGCGGCTTCATTGCCCATCTGCATCTGGGCATTTGCATCTGGCGGTGCGGCTGCGGCTTGCTGCGCCATCGCTGCTTGCTGGGCCATCTCAGCCATCTGAGTCATAATCTGTTGCCGCTCTTCTTGCGTAGTCAACAGACTTGCCGGAACGCCAAGGCGCTGGGCAATGAAGTCGATGATGTTGTCTTTCTTCAGAGCGATCTGCGCTTCTGGTCCCATCATCTGCACGACTTGCATGAACTGAAGCACATCGTTTACTTCGTCCATGTTTTGCGCCTGAGCCAGCGGGCTGACCGGAACAACCTTGACCTGTTGACCATCGACTTTGAGCGGCATAACAATTAAGCCTTGCTCATCCATGATAAACAGGATGCGACGCACAATCGGGATCATGGCTTCGGTAATCAAGCGGCCAAAGGCGCTGCCAAGATTTTGGGACAGTTCCTTCATGCGCTGCACAATCTCAGTGGCAGAGCGAGCCGACATATTGTCAGGCGGTAGCGTATCGTCGAGCAGCACCTTCTTGACGTTCATACGCAAGTCTTGGATCACGATTTGCGATACGTTGAAGTCTGCGGCCTTCGGCAATGGCATGAGAGATGGGCCAGTTGGGCCACCGTTACGCGCCACCGGAATGATTGCACCCGGCTGGATGCGGACAGTCTGTGGATTCAGAACACCATCATCGGCTGCGGTATAGACGCCAGCAATCGCCAAGCTTGCGTTCTTCAGCAACAGCTCAAGCGTTTTGTTCAGTGTCTTAACGTCAGGCATTGCTGAGATCAGCGGGCCACGGCCATAGACTTCTCCAGCCACCTTCATGTAGCGGGCGACGATCCATGGGCTAATGGTCATCGTGCGATAGACCAACTCGCTTTTGCTCTTCTCATGGATCACATGATAGCAATACTTGCCCATGTCTTTGTTATAGACAGTGGCTTCCAGCAACTCGACATCATCGGTTGGCTTACGAGCGATCTGAGCCTTTAGGTCCGGTGGAATCTTAGCATCAACCCATTGACGGTCGATCACTTCGCCTTTGACGCGCAACTTGCGATAGACGTTATCAACCGTGCCATGCGGGCCTTCTTCCAGCGCCACGAGATATTGAGGCACAGGCGTAAAGCGGATTGGGGTAATCTCATCACCCGGCTGGATTAGCATGACGGCAGTGCCGACAGACAAGTCTAGCAAGAACTCCGACATCGCTAGGTCGAAGTTTGTCTGCCGCATGATGTTGAACATCTGCTCATTGTAGGCGTCCAGAATGATCTGGGTTTGCCCACGGCGATCTTGTGGAATCTCATTGCCAGCCTGAAGGCGGCACCATGAACGATAGGGCGGGAACAGACCGGACTGAATCCGGTTAGCGAATCGTTGGGTAGAGTCGATGGCGGTGGAGTCAAAGACGCGCTGCATCTTCTTTTGACCCGGCGTTCCGCCTTCGTAGTAGCCATCGTAAAGATTGCGCTGCGGGAGTGCGTATTCGTAGCACTCCTCATAAATCGTGCGCCATTCGTCCTTCCGCGCGTTAGCCAGCGAAGAACGCTTAATGATGTCTTCGACTTTCATACGCGCCATGATTTTTCCTTACTTGCCTTTGGTCTGCTTCTGGGCTTTGCCAGCCTTCGACAGAGCGATTGCGATAGCTTGTTTCTGCGGTTTGCCAGCCTTCATCTCAGTGCGGATGTTGGCAGAGATTGTCTTTTGGGATGATCCAGATTTGAGCGGCATTACTTCTTCCCCTTCTTTTCGTTAGAATCGCCAATCTTAATCTCAACTTTGATGAGAGACATTTCCTTTTCAGATTCAGGATATTCTTCTTCCTGCATCTTCTTAGCTTTCATCATCTTCATCATTTTACGCTTCGCCATCATGGGGAAGTCGTCTTCTTCGTCTTCATAATCCATTGGCATCATTTTTTGCCTTTCATCGCAGCGCGAATGTTATCGACCATGTTTGGATATGGGCGACCAGCCTTCTCAGCCATCTTTTTTGCCGACTCTTTCTGAGCTGGCGATAGCTTCTTGCTGGGGCCAAGGCCCTTCGGACGCGGCTTATCCCATACTTCAGGCATGTTCAGTCCTTCATATTCTTGAGACGTTCGGAGAGACGCTTGGCTTTTGCCTTGGCGTCAGCGGTAGAGCTTGCGCCCCATGCCCGTAAAGACAATAGCTTCCGAGTTGGTCTGCCCTTATCGTCATAGTCTGGGCCGGGATTGCCAGCCATACGCGCTAAGAAGCTGGCTTTGCGACCAAGGTCTTCACGGCCTTTCGGCGCACCTTTGACCGGAGCCTTTAGGTCAGCGCCTTCTGTGCGCTTGAAGTATGCGCGTCCTGCCGCATTAAGACCGCCTTCAGGATTCTGATACTTCTTCGCAACCATTAGCCGAGCCTTGTTCCGCTGCCGAGTGTCGAAGATAGACCAGCCTCAGGGGTTGCACGCTCTGCACTTAAGAGTGCGCCACCACCACGCAAGGCGCGGATGCGGCCATACTTTGACTTGGCAACCTTGGCCTTTTCTTGATCGACAGCTTGTTCCTGTTTCTGGACAACCTGTTCCTGTTTGGCGACGGTCTGTTGCTGGACCTGAACAGAACGCTCTTGGGCGGCAGCTTGCTGTTGATACTGAGCCTGTTGCTGTTGTTCAGCCGCCGCGGCTGCGGCCATCTTGCGAGCCGAAGCTTCAGGCTTGAACCATTTCTTGAAGATGCTCACCGGGTAACTCCGAGGGTATCTTGTGTTGGAGCAAGGCCCATCTCAGCATTTGTGCGTTCAGTGCTAAGAAGAGCGCGGGCTCCGCCACGGCTATAAGCACGGCGGCGAGACGTAAGCTGCTTTGTCTTCTCAGTCTCTTGCGCTTCAGTGCGGGCTTCTTGCTTGGCAAGAAGAGCCTCTTGTTTCTTAGCGGCTTCCTCTTGCATCTTCAGGCCCTTCTCTTGCAGGGCAAGCTGCTGGTTCATCTGTGCGCTGGTGTCAGGCACCTTCGGCTTCTTGAACATACCGCCCATTATCTGATCCTCGCATAAAACACGCAGTCGCGCCCGTCAGGTGTATATTTGCGGATAATGGCCTCTTCTTCGAAACCGATAGCCCGCGCCCATTTACAGGCCGAGAAATTATCACGGCGGACCACAAGCTGCAATCTCATGGGGTTAGCCACATCCTCCACGATCTTGACGGCCATACGGGAGTATTTAGTCAGAGCAATAGGATATTTCTTGGCGGTTGGCTGATCTGCCACCAGCCACATCTCATATAGATTCGGCCAAGGGCAAAAGGTTCCAAAAGATAAACCCGGCTTTCCATCCACAAGAATCGTGCATGACGGACCGTTATCAGCGTAATGCTGGACGATCTTATCGTAATCGGGGATATTCTTCATGGTCAGCGCCTGATCTTCGCTGACTTCCATAAGATGAAGATGGCCCCAATGGAACGGCACAGCCCGTGCGTTCTCTGGTAATACTTCGTTTAGTCTTTCGATCAAGTCAGAAGACATTGAAATCCATCTTGGCGACGTATGGCATCTTTGGGTTATGCGCCGTATGGCCTCGTGTCAGGACCCGGTATTCGCCACCGCCCAGCATGAGGTAGCCATAGGCATCGCCAACGTGGGAGTGCTCGTTCTTGTTGGGCGCATCACGGAACCTATCGGTCCCTCCACCGACACCAATTCGCTTAAAGTGGTAGCCGCCGCCAAGTGATTTGCGGACGCGGGCGCAACTGGAATCCACCAATAGACCGGGCTTGCCGTCGATTAGCCTTTGCATCGGGGCAGCGCCAGCCTCGCGGCGCACCATGAAATCGTTGCTCTGGGTAGGCTGTGCGTTCAGGCCCAACGACTTTAGATGCTGGAAAGCGGTGACTTCAAAGATGCCATCGCGGGCCAAGCCAGCCGGGTCGCCCCAGATAAAGATTTGCGCCTTGTTATACTTTTGTTGGATGTCGCCCAGTAGCATATGACCGAACCGCTCAAGTCCCATGTCGAAGGCTACGATCTCATGGATGATATTCCATCGGCCACTAGGTAGGCGCTGGCCGAAGACTGCTGCCGGGGTTAGACCAAAGTCGATACCGATATGGATGGGCAGATCGGGGCGATAGTCGATCTTGTCTTCGACCATCTGACTGTCGGAGTATTCCGGCCAGACGGCCTTGCCTTCTTGGACATAGACATATTCGCCAGCAACGTAGCACTTGATCCAGTCTAGGTTCTTGCCGCCGAGCTGTTGGTCATAGTAGCCGACCGGGAGGTTGTTGATGTTCTCCGCATCGGGGTTGATCCGCCACCATTTACCAGCAGCATGGAGAGCGCCATCATCTTCGGATAGGCACTCGATCATGCCGGGTGGCTGCTTGAAGAATGTCCACTTGAACTTGCCCTTGATGGTTTCTTTCTCAGAAAGACGGAACCACCAATGGTCAGAGTCCATCGGGTTAGTATCAGCCCAGATGCCGCGCCATGGTGCACCGCCATTGGCTTTCGTTGGATAGCGGCCTACGCGGTGGGTTAGACCTTGGATCACAGCCAGCGGCAGTTCGCGGGCTTCGTTCACCCACGCACCCGTTAATTCCAGCGATAGCAACTTGCGGACGTCTTTGGGCTGGTCGAGGGCCAGAAAGATAACTTCCGCATCCAGACCGGGGATGCCGTCTCTGGCGGGCAGCTTGAGATGATGGGTGATTGGCGGGGACCAGCGCATTGGACCCCAGATATTCTCTGGGAAAATCTCAGACCACGTTTTGATTGTGGTCGTTCTTAGCTCTGGGTAGGAGTTACGAACTACGACAAAGCGCGAATAACGTATATTGTCGATTGGGCTAGGCGGCTGCTTAATAGCACGCAGTATAACCTCTGCCGCACACGCATAGCTCTTGCCAGAGCCCACCGGGCCAAGCAGACCACGGAAGAAGGAGTCATCATTCAGGAAACTCCAGACTGTGGGGCTACGAGAGAAATCAAAGTTCAGGCTACCGAGGGCTTCGTGATCGACATCTTTCTTTCGAGCGGTCGCGCCTTTAGCTCGCATCGTCCTCTTCTTTCACTTCGTATGTTGTCACCGGAGAGCCGGGGCCATGCAGATTGATGCCAATGATGGATGGCCGGTTGGTATCGTCTGTGGCTTCCATAAGGCCATGATGCTTCGCCAGCAATCTTAGCGCGGCGATCTTGTCGTGCATTTCCACTTCGATTGAGTTCTGCCCATCTTTATTCGGCGTGACCTTAACCTTTTTAATGGCTCTCCGAACATGGTCCGGCAGCTGGTCTGTCGCGGTCAGATAGACATTCCCCGCCGAGTCCCATTGAAGCACATCAGTAATCTTCGACCCACCCAACAGCTCCAGCTCACCCAGAACCGCTTGGCGCTTGTTATCATCTTGGGAGGTTAACTCCCGTCTCATCTTCCGAACATTTCTCATTCAGCCACCAAATAACACTAATACTAATTTGTCTCTACGTAGTTTTACCATCTTGACAAGTTTTCTGATTCGGTCAAAAGAGGGGGGAGGGGGGGAGTTCAGAGCAAGCAATAATTATTAAGACTCTGCCCCAACAGCACAGACATTACCAAGCAAGCACCCAAGTCGCTGCCGAACGGGTTGCTGCACCCAGTCACCGGATTTCAGAAAAAAGTTTAGTGAGACCCCCCGACCAGTAGGCATGGGGTGGGGGGCCGGGTATGCCCTGATTCTGGCGTGCCTAGGCATATGTTCCTAGGACTGTGACCCTATGTAGCCCATGATCTGAGTGATCCTGCTTGGGATTGCTTTCCTATGAGACCGATAGGACTGGATGCCTAGTTGCAGTGCAGCATCGAGTGATCTGCCATTCAGGTTATCGAGCAGGGTTGGCGCGTCTTGAATTGCCAGTGATTCATCAGCAAAAGAACCAAGCTTTGAAAGCTCACGATTCCACGCAGCAGCAACACCCTTTAAAACCCTGTCGGTATAGGTGGTCTGTGGTTCGGTGGTTGCTGGCTTGATTGTCTCAGCGTCATGGGATTTATCCTCGCCTAAATTGTATTGGTGAGCGTCTTTCAAATCCTCGTATTTCGGTAGCGGCTCATTCCCGCGCCATAGGACTTGGTAACGATTGGTGAGCCATTTTGACTTCTGACCGGGCCAGTATTCGCCTTTGAGCACTCTGATATATCCATGTCTTTCCAAGCGTTTGAGCCCATCCATGATGCCCTGCTTTCCAATGCCGGTGAATCGCTCAATGGTCTTTTGAGTCGGCCAGCAAACACCAGCTTGGTTGGTATAGAGCCCTAGTGCCGCAAGTATCTTGATATCATTCGGGCTTAGCCTCTTATCTGAGACGAATCTGGCTGGCATGACGCTCCAATTCCGTAAGTCTAGGGGTTCTCCGTCTTTTTTATTCTCTTGATCTTTCAGTGACTTAGCCATGATTTACGTCCTTTCCTGCATTTTTTTGTGACGTATCTGTTGACAAGATTGTTTCTTGTGCTACATTCCTGTTTACAAGCTGCAATCAAGCAGCACAACAGAGGAAGCCTAATCATGCGTAATGTGCACAAAGAAGTATCTGACAAGATTCTTGCCGCGATGGAATCCGGCACCCTGCCATGGATCAAGCCATGGTCAAGCCAAGGCAGTGGCACAATGCCCCGCAACGCCATAACAGGTAGAGCCTATTCTGGTGCTAACATTCCACTGCTATGGATTGCTGCCGATGAGAAGGGTTATGCCAGCAATCGCTGGCTTACCTATAAACAAGCTCAGGAAGCTGGTGGCAATGTTCGCAAGGGTGAGAAATCCACCAGCATCATTTATGCTTCAACCTTTGAACGTGAGAATGACAAGGGTGAGAAGGATCGGATTCCGTTTCTCAAAACCTTTGCTGTCTTTGCCGTTGAGCAGTGTGACGGCCTCGATCACTTACAAGAGAAGCCAGCAATCATTAACCAACAAGAACGCAATGATGCTTGTGAGGCTTTCATAAAGACAACAGGCGCAAGCATTGCCCATGCTGGTGGCAGAGCTTACTACCAGCACAAGGCAGATAGCATCACTCTGCCGCCCTATGAAAGCTTCACCGATGCTGGTGGCTACTATGCCACTGCCTTGCATGAACTGGTGCACTGGACGGGGCATGAAACGCGCTGCAATCGTCAATTCGGCAAGCGCTTCGGTGACAATGCCTATGCGGCAGAAGAACTGGTGGCAGAGCTTGGGGCAGCTTTTATGTGTGCTGAGTTTGGATTCGATGCCGTCACGCAACATGCTGCCTATGTTCAAAACTGGATCGCTCTTTTGAAATCCGATTCTAGAGCTTTCATCACAGCAGCAAGCAAAGCCAGCGTCTCTGTCGAGTTCCTACGGGGCTTGGCAATTAAAGAGGACCAGCTTGCCGCCTAAGAATGGGGCGGGGCTAGCCCCCGCTCTTTCAACGTCCACCATAAAAGAGGAAAGAGCCAATGTCCTATTCAACAGAAACAATCATCAGCAGTAAGAGGCAGGATGCTATTGAGCCATTCAAGCCCCGATTCCAATTCTATTTTGTGGATCAGCCTCAATTCGCCACCTATGAAAGACGCGGAAAGCTTGCTGCAATGCTGAAATCTTATCGCAGTCAGCCGAATTTATACACAGTTCGCAAGATTGGATTGCATAGCTATTTGATACGCTGCAAACGTAGCAGCGTGATCGCTTGCATAGGGGTGTAAACCATGACTGTTCCTTATAGCCTATGGGTTGCCCTATTCTATGCCCTAGCAGGGGCAATCATTCTCGAAAACCTGATCCCATAAAAGAGGAAACCTGATCCATGTTTAGCATCACATACGAAATTGTAACCCATGAAAGCGCAGAGTATGGGGAGGCAGAAGAAGAAGGATTTGAACATGAAAGCTTGAGCCTGAGAGAAGCTTTCGACGTTATGCGCTGGCATGGCAATGCGCTTCAAGCCGATAGCTATCCTCTCTCGCTGCAATACCCCCCTCGCTGGCTGTCATGGGAGGGTGAACAGGATTTTTCGACCGGAGCCTATACCTACCGGAGCTTACACCTGCCGGACAGTCTCACTGCGTCAACTAAACTGCGAATTGCACGCCTGTTCGGCCTTAAAATTTAATCAAGGGGGGCAATTAATCATGCGAAACCTAGACGCAATCATCAATCAACTAGCCAATGAACAGCAGCGAACGTCTCACCTATTGAAAGACGACATAGCCGCAATCAAAAAAGAGGCTCAGCTATTCTTCGACAAGCAAGCGAGGGAAGCTGACGCCTATCTGGCCCTGTTATGCACACGCTTTGATGATCTGCTGAGCCGCATAGATAACGGCTATCCACAAGGCCAGCTTGAAGACATTGGCCCTGTCCCCGCTATTGTGCAGCGCCGCACCCTGTCGGATGAAGAGCGGGAGACAATCCTAAAAAAGCTTGACGGGGCTTCCCATGATCCATGACGAAGACGTTTGGCCACTCTTAGGCATGGCCCTGTTCTATGTGCTTTGCTTGGCAGGGTTCGGGTTTTTGTGGCTCACCTTTGAGCCGTGATTCGGGGGGCGCTTTGCCCCCCTGTTTTATTCCTTCAACGTCCGCTCTCAATACAAGCCACAAGGACGGCCAAGATTCTGCCCCGCTACTAGGGTAGCACTCACCCTCGCCAAGCCTATCAGCGCCCCGCCCCAGCGAATCTGAGAGCCATTGTTTCAACGTCCGTCACATTTCCTTCGACTTGCCGAGAGTCTTTAGTAGCTCATCGAATCGAGCCGCCATCTTAGCCCGGTGTTCGGGTGGCATTTCCGGCGAGGGCGGAGGTGGTGGCGGTGGTGGCCTATAACTAGGAACAAACGAGGGCTTCGGTGTTGCTTCAACGTCCGCCCATCTCTCCGAGTTTAGCCATGTTGCCGGGTGCGGGATAAACTTCGGGTCATCCGGCCAGCGGTATTTCTGGACTGCCGAAACAATAGCTTCAACGTCCGCCTTTTTTACTGCCGACCGCCAAGCCTTGGCCGCTGCACCCTTGGCAACCTTCCTTGGATAAGCCTTCCAAAAATCATCAAAGCCAGCGAGCGGAGCGGAGCGGCTATTATTATTTTTATTATGGATATGGTTCTGGTTCTGGTTATCATTGCTTCGGCTTTGCATCGGCAATGCATTTGCATCGTCTGACTCTAATGATTTCAATGACTTAGCTTCTGGCTCAGCGTTCCATCTTTTCTGCGCTGAGCGTCTCATCTTTTCAGTTTTCTCTGCGACTTTGTGCAACTCAGCATCAATCCGCTGGTGCTTACCATCGGTAAAGAACTCCATGACTGTCTCGCCATGGCGGTTCCATTCCTTGGTTGTCATGCGAGCGATCCGCGCCAACTTCACCGGGTCAGAGGGGATGCCACCCGTCCGCCAGTAGTGCGCGATCAATAGCAAATAGCCGCCGTGTTCGATGGCTGTTAGATGTTGAGTGTCACCTAGATAATCGCCCCAATAAATGGGCATATAAGGTGCAGACATATCGAGCCTCCTATTGCAGCGGAGGCAATCGACGGCTATAGTCTGCCCGTTGAAAGCCAACGCCCTGATCGTTGGTCACCGGGTCAGCAAGGTTTTGTTCCTTTCCTTGCTGGCCCATTTCTTTTTTAGTCCTGATTTTCGCACAGTTCAAGACTTGAAACTGCGATCACCGTCTTGCTGACCTCACCATAGACCCGCCGCACCCACAGCTCAGCCACTTGGCTATCGTCTTCAAAGACGACACCGTTCAACGCATCACCCACCAGCTTGGCGATGTTATCTAGGTCTGGCTTCTTGGCGACCGGCAGGCTTTTCTCAATCATCCACTCACGTCTGCGCTTTGGTGTGGACTTCGGCGGCTCTATCACCATGAAGATATTCAGCGACACGGGACCAGTTAACAGGTCTCGACCAGCCATCGCCACACTCGCCAGCCTGGTGATCCCAGCCTCAGCATCGCGGGTTTCTTTGGGGGTATAGACATGGCCGGAGCGGGTCAGCCTTGGCCTTTGCTTGCCGCGCACTGCGCCATCAATAACAATCTTAATCATGGCTCACCTCAAAAAAGAACCCAGCACGGGGGGTGCCGGGTCCAGTTTGTGGGAGGGAGAGGAGCCCTACAACCAAGATCATAGCTCATTGCTTTCCCCGAATCCAGAGCCACATCAAATCTTCTGCATCCCAGTTCACGCCCTGCTTCTTGCAACTATCAAGAACCCTAGGCCACAGCTTCACTGGCAGCTTGTTCCTGTAGGCTGCTTGGCGTAACCCTACAAAGGACACGCCCCACTCTTCAGCGCATTGGCGGATACCACCCAGCGCCACCAATAATTCACTCGCGTTCATCGCTTACCTCATGGTCTAACTTTTTTTGTCATAAGCTCAAACATTCCTGTTGACAATGCGCTTGCCCTACAAATATGTTGATAAACGTCACAACCGGGAGAGGAACCCATGACAGACTTTAGCAATCTACTTGGCGCGATGTTGGCCGGACAAGCTGCATCATTCGCTAGGCAAGACCGGACTAAATCTATTGGCGGCAGCGATGCCATGCGAATCATGGCTGGCGATTGGCACACGCTCTATCTTGAGAAGACAGGACAGGCCACCGCCGAAGACCTGAGCAATGTCTTTAAGGTGCAGCTCGGTATCTATACTGAACCCTTCCACCGCGAATGGTTCGCTAAGCAAACAGGCTGGCATGTCAGCTCAGGTGATGGCCCGATCCAGCATCAAGACCACCCTTGGATGACAGCTAATCTGGATGGCTGGATTCGGGAGCAAAAAACTTTTGTCGAATTGAAGCACACCCGCAATGGGGCATCGGCATGGGACAAGGCCCGGTTCTATATGCCGCAACTTCAGCACTACATGGCGGTTGCCAATACTGAGTTCTGTTTCTTCTCAATCATCTGCGGCAATGACGAGCCTCGCTTTGTCGAAGTCGAGCGCGACCCTGAGTATATCGAGAACCTAGTAAAGATGGAGCAAGCCTTCTGGTGGCATGTCACCAACAAGGATGAGCCGGAGCATATCCCACAGGGGGAGCTAAACCGCATCGCCAAAGAGGGCGAGGCAATCAAGGTTGATGGTCTGCGAATCGCTGACATGACCAAGGACAATCTCTGGACCGATGCTGCCGCTCGCTTCATTGCCAACCAGCAAGCCGCCAAGGACTTCGACACAGCCAAGGATGATCTCCGCTCGCTCATCGGTGATGATGTCGGTGAGGCTTACGGTCATGGCATCACGGCCAAGCGAGACAAGCGCGGTCGCGTCACCATTAAGACAGCCAAGGAGTAAGCCCCATGCTGCACCGCATGACTGACCCAGAGACCAGCCGCATCGCTGCCGCACTGGTCAAACCTAAGCTGAAGAAACTGCAAGCCGATGTTTTGCGCTATGCCCAAAGCCGCAAGCTAGGGTTCACTGATCTTGATCTGATCGACCACTTCAATTCCACAGTATCCACCTACCGGACACGGCGCGGTGAGCTGGTGAATCTCGGATTGATCGAATCGACAGGTAAGACAACCGTGCAAAAGGGCAGACCGCATACTGTCTGGCGCTGCACAAAGGAGGGATTCGATGCCCAAGTTGATCCAGCATAATGAAGCTTTGAATATGCTAGAGGAACTAGCCCAGTTAGCGATCATCCGGTCAAGCGACATTGTTCTTCTCAAGCGAGCCGATCAAATCCTGAGTGCCATTGAAGAGCATGACATTCAGCTAGGGCAGGACACGGATGATGATGAAGCTGCCAACGATAACGATGGCCTAGACCCAGAAGATTACCAACAATACGGAGAGTTCAATGAGTGAGACCCGCAACATTCACCAGCGCATTGCCGCCGCGATGCAAAAGGTGACGTATATCCAGAAGGAAAAGAAACAGGGGATGCGCTACAGCATTGTCAGCCATGATGCTGTGACCGCCAAGGTGCGCCCTGTCCTATTGGCCGAAGGGGTGATCTATTATCCGGTCAACCTGACAAACGGACAGACTGGCAACCGGACTGACTGCACGATGGTCATCCGCTTTGCCAACATCGACAACCCGGCAGACTTCATTGATGTGCCATCCTTTGGCTATGGCATTGACGATCAGGACAAGGGACCGGGAAAGGCCATGTCCTATGCCGTGAAGTATGCACTTCTCAAGGCACTTGGCTTGGAGTCTGGCGATGATCCAGATGAAGATCAGAACGTGGTGTTTAATAACCCAGTCGTGGTTGCACTAGAGACAGCCATCGGTCTGGCCGAAGATGTCGCTGGCATGGATCATGTCGGTGAAGAGATCAAGAAACAATCACCCAGCCTGAGCAATGTTGAACTGGCAAAGTTGCGCCAGATGTTCGCCGCTCGCCGCAAAGAAATCACCAGCAAGGAGTAAGACTATGACCTGTAAAGTTATCATGATCGGCAACATGGGCCGTGATCCAGAGATCAAGACCACGAACAACGGCAAAAAATTCGCACGGTTTTCTATCGGCGTTGGTAAATATGCCAACAAAGAAAAGACAACACTCTGGATGGACATCGTTGTTTGGAATGAAAGGCTGGCCGAAGTCGTCCAGTCATTCGCCACCAAGGGAACCAAGGTCTATGTCGATGGCACACTAGAGCGCCGCACCTATTCCAAGGATGGCGTCGAGAAGGTGACTTATGAAGTCCATGTGCCAGCCTATAACGGCGACATCCAGTTGCTGACACGCAATGAAAAGAATGAATCGGCACCAGAACCAGCCGACGATTCAATGCCATTCTGAGGATATGACAATGAAAGTTGTAGAGTTGCCGAAGCTGCCAAAGGTTAGCGATGTTGCGAAGGCGACCAGCGTAGTGATGGATGTCCCACTCAGCGAAATCTATGGCGACGGGCGAACCCAGATATTCGTCCGCGCCAGATGGGTCATCTCTTATATTGCACGGCGATCTCTGTTGAAGTCATACCCGGTCATCGGGAACTGCATCAACAGAGACCATACAACGGTGCTGCATGGTGTTCGGTCTCTTCAGAAGATGATCGACGGAGGGGATCAGAAGATGTCCGACATCGTTAATCAGGTAAAGCAGATGGTTGGGATACCCGGCGATGAGGCTTTGCTTGAGTCGATCAAGCGATGGGAGAAGAGGGCCACCGCTCATACCAATCCTATGCTGCGGTCGTTCGCTTCAACGATCCATCGAGACATTCTAAACAGCACAGAAAAATCACATGAGGTTTAAGATGAGCAAGATGAGTGAGCTATCCTACGATCTACAGCAAGCGGCTATGATTATTGCGGATCATAACTACGATCTGCGGGAGGAGAACAAGCGGCTCAGGCATGAGATCGTAGAGTTGAAGGCTACGCTTCAGCGCATGACCATCCGTGCCATGGCTAATGAGCGCAACAAGATCGTGAGGGGGGAACAGTGAACAGAGAGAAGCACGCTTTCTTTACCGCAATGGAGCGGATGCAAGGCGAGTCCCGTGACAGGTTTAAGTCTGAC
>Ga0208644_1000469_pt1 | contig 34416 bp, 52 predicted proteins | sample VirMetDEL_Nov_18_FD_184517 | JGI IMG/M metagenome (GOLD analysis project Ga0208644, IMG submission 184517) | Aqueous microbial communities from the Delaware River and Bay under freshwater to marine salinity gradient to study organic matter... | ecosystem: Environmental > Aquatic > Marine >...
CGCCTGTCCCGTATCACCAATGCTGTCCACATACAGGTTCGCCCAACGCACGCTCGTTGTGCCCAGATCGTCCGTAGAGTCGGTATCACTAACAATATTGCCACCAGACGTTACGCCGCCCGTAGCCGTAGTAAGCCCCGTTACATCTAAAGTAGAAGAAATAGTTTGTGCGCCCGTAACATCAACTCCACCATCATCGACACTAAATATAGCACTGCCCGATTCGTCTACGTAAAACGTAAACTTACCATGATCAGCAGTAGCTGAAGCGGTATATGAAGTAAAGCGAACTTCTTCTGCTGTCTTATTTGCAGCACCGTTTAAAACAGAAATACCAATACGCTCTGTAGCACTCGTACCAATACTGATACTTGTATCTGCATTGTTATTGTCATCATATAGCGTAACATCGCCAGCTGTTAGCGTAATCGCATTTGTTCCAGCGGTAATAGTCAGCGCCTGTCCAGTATCACCAATACTGTCTACGTATAGGTTAGCCCACCTAACAGAGGTCGTACCAAGATCATCGGTACTATCTGTGTCAGAAATGACATTGCCGCCAGAAGTCAATGCATCAACGACTGTCGTACCGCCAGCAATCGTTAGCGTATTGGCCGCATGAGTAATCGTAACATCTGCGGAGTTGTAATCGAAGATATGTCCAGAAGGAAGGTTCGTTGTCGTTGCAGCTATAGTAAGATCTTGGCCCGTATCGCCAATAGAGTCTACGTATAGATTGGCCCAACGAACAGAAGCACTGCCCAAATTATCAGTAGAATCAGTATCACTAATGATGTTTCCACCACTAGTCATTCCTGCGCTAGCTGTAATTGAAGCTGAAAAAGTTTTTGCACCTGTAATAGTTTGCGTTTGCTGCTTTACAACAATACCATCAATGGAGCTATAATCAACATTGTTTTCGTCAATATTAGCGCCTTCAACGAAATCTTTTATATTTGTTATCCACCCATTTAGCGGTGCGGCTATAATGTCAGCACCAGCAACAGGCAGTGTAGAAGACGCAGGAACTGTTACGCTTGCCATAATTCTTTCCTATGAAGGAGTGTTAGCGTCTGTATCATCTACAGTATAAAAAACTTGATAACCAACAAGCTTAACTGTAGAATTAGAAAAGACTTTTAGCTTTATGTTTTGAGCTGTTCTATTCACTCCCCACCTGCGGAAGTTATTTCCTATAACAGGATATTCAATGCCAGAATCATACGTTTGACCTTCGTCGTATTGAAGGTCTGTTCCAAAGTCATCAAATGTTTTAGACTTTGGCAATCTTGCGTCTTCATCTCTTATCATTTGCATTGTTATAGACTGTCTCCCAGCTCCAACATCTCTATAAAACAATACTATAGAATGTATAGTTTTATCAACTCCGGGATACCCCAAATCGTTTGGAGCCATTTCTATGCTCCAATCAATGCCTTCTCCATCGTCATCTGTTCCAGTATTTGCATTATAAATATAACCAGAAGCCTGTGATGCATGAAAGTCTTTTTCTGTCCCATTAGAGTCATATCGAGCAATCCAACTTAACTTATTGGAAGTATAGTCTTCAATAGAGATATCCCCTGTTTCCCAATCCCAAACAAGAATTTTGTCATATCCGTTAGCAGAATTGTCTTTTGAAGCCAATAAAGTTCTGACTTGATGATCATCTTCTCTAGTTGTTGAAATTGCATATTGCAAACGACTTTGATTAAAAAGTCCTTTAAAATCAATGTTTTGCGTCACAATGCCAAATTGACCATCTGCCCTAACAACAAAAGCACCTTCTGTTGCAATGCCAAAAATAAAGTCTGGTCGAGCAATAAAAGAGGACCGTGCCACAGGATGAAAACCCTTTAAAGCACCTATCTGTTCATCTGGTATATATTCAATGTGTCCTGTCCGAAACTCCAATCGACCCGGATAAACACCATCAGACTTCATAACCCATAGCTTTTCCCAGCTATCTACCCCACCAACAATAGGCGCAGAACCAATACCCCCAATCTCAAACCTGTTAGAATTTAGATATCGGGTTGTATCTACTCCAAACGTTCTTGTATCAATATCAGCCCACAAAATACGTGTAGACTGAAGCGTTCCACTAATAGTTGGAGCTAATACAACTAATGTATTTCTATGCTGAACAAGGTCTAAGCATTTAGTAAATTGAACAGAGTCAGCTGCAAAAGACAATGCTGCTGCATTTGAGGGGCTAGCAAAGTCACCATCCCATGTAAATGGAGCATCTATGCCATTTGTTCCAACAATCTTATCATCCAAAAACGCAAATGAATAATGATCTAAGTTTGTTCCAGAAGGAGTTAATGCGCCTGTAATGTCATGTCTTGTAGTGCCATTGTCGGTAAAAATATACGATGGCGTGCAAAAAACTTTTTGAGTTCCAGCCTTAAAGCTTGCCTCTACAAAACCAACTACTGGCTCAGATCCAGTTATTTGCGTTGTGTTAAACTTATCTTTCCCCTTACGAGAAGCAGCAATTTGCTGTTCGCTAAAATCTATATTAGTAACACCAATACAATGCTCTGGAGTAAGATTCTCATTTGGATAAATAAGACCATCTCTTAAGCCTCTCATCCTAAAGATAGGAGACTTTTTTAATCCTGTTAAATTTGTAGGATTTGGCATTATGACTCTACGGCGTTAGGTATTTTTCTAAAGTTTCCACGCTGTATATAGGGATTCGTTGCGTTTCTAAATTTACGATTACGAACACCCCGATGCTGCTTAAGCCCTAAAAACTTTTGTTTCCTATCGGTATACTTTTGCAAAGCTCTAGCTGCTGCGGCTTCTTTTCCTTTGCCAGCAAGCAACATGGACTGAGGGCCATAGATCAATAGATCGTGAAACATTTCTGGTATCTCTGGCCAATCGTCATCATTTACTAGTGGAGGCTTATGAGCAAGACTTCTAACAACATATGTCTGTGCAGCAGCAGGTTCAGGCCAAAGCTCCCACCACTGATACGATGGACTATCCCCCCAATAAGGAGGAATAACAGAAAGCGTATTCCCATCAACGTCTTTTACAGTTACATTGCCCGTAAAAGTTTGGTTGTTTTGATTCTTTAAAACTATACGTCTAATACCAATAGCATTACTTTCTGCGTCAAAGCTATTAGTGGTAGACACAGGGGTTGCTCCTGTAAAATCGACAACTTCCCTTGTGTCTACCCCACCAACCATGCCGTGTATTACTATCTGATAATTTGCACCTGTATCCGTAGCAGATGAAGATTCTACCGTTAAAGCCCCAGCTGTTGCTGGCTGTTTTTGTACGCCATACTCACCAATCCAGTATGCTTCTTCGGGCGCTCCAGTTTGAGTAGAGCCAGAATGCCTACGATCATAAGAGTGAGGACCATATAAATCTAATGGCCTATCATTTGAATCGTCTTCTATATTTAAAACATCAGCAACATATAAGGGCATTCCATATTTACTCTGACCACTTGCAACCGTCAAAGTAAACTCCCTACGCTCTAAATCAGTATTAGACTCAGAAAGAAGCTCCATGTAATGAAGATTAATAGACCTTTTAGCCATGTCTTGAAAATCATCACCATCCTCTTCAGACGCTAAAAGATTTAACTCTTTATAAATATCCTCATATGTCATTGATATTATCCTTAATAATGGATACTATGGCTTAAGTCTTAGACTCTTCCAACACTCCATCTTCAACCATCTTATCAAGATAGTTTGTTTTATCTTGCTCAAGCTCTTCTTTTGACAACGGCTCAATTTCATCCTTTTCAGCAGCATCCATTTCTATCATAGCTTTAATTTGCTCAGGACTATGTGACCGCAAAAGCTGCTCCATGACAGTAGATGGATCTAAAATGTTACCATTGCTTTGAGCTAATTGCTCTGGAGTATTTGTAACTTTGCCATCTGATTCTAGTCGATTCATTAGCTTTCCAAAAAACTGTTCCATAGAACTAAACATTTCTGCTTGCTCTTGGTTCTTTTGTCTTTCATATGTTTCAGAAAGCTTTAACCTTGCTTCAGGTCCATTTGTAATCTTTGCTTCTGCTAAGCGAAAACCCCATTCTGTGTATCGGTCAAACTGAATACCTGTTGCTTCTTCTTCTAATTCAGCTTGGTCTTCAGACAACACGCGCATTGTCCTTGCATCAATGCACACAGTCTGCAAAGGTTCTCCCTCAAAAACCATGATAATACCATCGTCAGTAGATATTCCAGAAACATCGTCATCCAAAAGGCGATCTTCAAGACCCAAAAGAGCTACCCTTGAATGCGTCACAAGAGTCTCTCTCCACTCTTTATGGCGAGTATCTGTAATCATTTCTGACTCAGCTTCATACTTTCTATATATAATCTTATCCTTGTCAGACTTAGAAAGAGGAAGCGGAACACCAGTATCTAAACTATACTTGCCGCTTTTTATTTCTTTTTGCATCTGTTCAGTAATCGTGCTATCTATAGAAAGTGCTGGCCTTCTTTTACGCAACATAACAAAATCCTCCTTGAGGGGGGTTTAAGGTATTCTTTAAGGAGCAGAATGCCCAAAGATAGTTACTTGGCAATCTGCGGTAGATGCAGTCAAAACGCCTTGAGCCGCATTACCCAAGCCAGTAGGTATTACTAATCCAGAAAAACCAAAAGTAAATCCTTCCACTGAAACATCTATTTTGCTTTCAAACAAAACATCTGTTCCATCTTTAATTTGAATTAAAGAATCTGCGTCAGTATGTCCAGCAATTCCTGTAACAATCCACTGACGATTTGCATCTGCGCCTTGCGATGCGGTTGCTCCGCTATTTGTTCCTGCTGCTGTTGCGCTCCAATAGGAATCACCAACCATTAAATCATCTCCGTTTTTAAGGGAGGGATCATTTGCACAACCCCCTCAAAGAGTCGATCTCTTTGTAATTCGTATGCAAAATCACCCTCCCAAAATCAATTATCTTGCTTTTTTACTCCAAAATCATCTAAAATCTTTTGGATTCTAAGGTCGTATGTGTGAAACTTTCTGGCATATTCCATGCCATTGTTAGCAATCTTCTCTCGCTCTGTTGGATTAGACAATGCCCATAGCCCTTTTTCTAGCAAGCTCTCTTTGCTATCATAGCCTAAGAAATGTTCGCCTTCTACAAATCCAAGCTCAACAATTCCTTCTACAGTGGTGTTTGTCAACAGGCTAGTTCCTGTAGATAGGATTTCAAAAAAGCGCATGTTTAGATCATTACGAATAGAAATGTTGTATCCTAACCTTGATCTAATATAAACAACTGCCATGTCTTCAAAAAAGCGATTAAACGCAAACCAATGGTTATTAAACCTAGAAAAAGCATAGTCTAACCATTCAGTTCTATTGTTTGACCCTTCCCCAGCACCTTGATTAATAAAGCCAACAAAGCCTATATCATATTGTTTTGAAAGACTTTGGCCTTTGGTATGCTGCTCTTTGTTGGGATGAGCCATCATTTCTTTTAGGTTTGGATGAGCCATAGGATTGCAAGCAAGCGGTAGCCAACTTACATTTTTTATCCCATCTGCTCTCATTTTGCGAACACCTTCAAGCTGAGCGCAATAAACCTTATCAAACTGCTTTGCTTTCCAAAGACGATAGTCATATCCCAAGTGCGTATCTACGGCCCAATATGCGCTTGGGCCGGGACATTCCCACTTAATATCATCCCGACCATCGTCTACATAAATATACAATTCCCTTTCGGGGATTTTTCCATCGGGTCTCCACCGATCTACCTTATCGCCCCATCCCAATTGATGTTTGCATGAATTGAAAGCAAGTGTAGCAGTTCCGTTGTTTCTTATATCCGAATTATAAACGAAAGAAATTTGAGACATTAGACAACCTCCATTGCTTTTGCTTTAATTGCCATTGTCCCATGTATGTTTTCGATTATTTCTTCCACTTCAAATCCGCATTTTTCTAAAAGAGACTGTGCAGACTTTGCATTATACGCATGAACGTGCGTATAATCTAGCAAAATAGTTGGCAAATAATCATGGTTTGGCATTGTCAAAAGCAATGACCCAGAAGTCTTTAAAACCCTTTTCCATTCTTCTAATGCAGCAAATGGATCAACAAGATGTTCTAATAAATGTGGAGCCATGATGTAATCAACACTTCCTGATTGCACAGGAAGATCATTTGCATCAGCAGTCGTGTCTAAGTTGGCTTCTGAAAGTTTTCGTCCTCCAGCACCTTGCTCTCCTTTTCTTGCAAGATCAAAGCCAAATGCCTCATAGTTTGCGCCTTTTGACCCACATCCCAAATTAAGTCCTTTTGTTCCTTTTAGTGGAAGCAAATGTTTTTCATACCAATTTTCTTCATACATTGGAACGCCATCAAACATCTTGTCCCAATATTCCTCTGTGTGCTGCTCTGCATAACAGTACGTCCACTTACATGAAAAACAATTATTCCACGCTATAAAGCCATGCTTTTTAATAATGGCATTGCTTACAGCTTCTTGATGGTCTTGAGAATCCCAATAACCCTTATGGACTCGCTGGCCCGTTTGCTGTCCTATGTGATGAAGGTAAGCTGTTCTGTCTGCAAAAAGCTTATACCCTTCTTTCATTAAGCGAATAGATAGGTCTAAGTCATCTCCACCCGGAAGACTTTCATCAAGACCCCCTATGCTTTTTAATAGGTCAGTTCTTGTTACCAAGCAAAATCCAATTAGCAGTGTTGTGTCTAAGCAAATTGGCAAATTGATATTAAAAAGATTTTGATTGCCAGCAACAAAGTTAGAGCATGGACCTACAGCTCCCACCTTTTCATCATTAAAATGACGTATAAGCGTCCTCCAAAATACCTTAGACTCTGGAGGGAATACTACGTCATCGTTCATCATACAGAAAAAAGGTGTATCTGTATTTTCTAATGCAAGATTTATAGACCCCATCCATTTAAGATTTGATCCGGGCTGCAATACTTCAACGCTTTTAAACCCTGTAGAAGAGCACAAGGATAAAATCTGTTCTTGGCTTTCTTTGCTACTTTCGTTATTGATTATAATTATTTTATATGGAAACTCTGTATTGGCTATTAGTGAATACAAAGACCATTGGAGCTGTTGATAATTTTGAAATGTAGGGATTGCAATAGTTAGAAGAGGTGTCATATCATTCCCCTTCTGCCTTATTGTAATGCCCTAAAAACCGATCATACGCACTTGGGTTTAACTCCCTATATCTTTTATGATATGTCTCATCGACCCAATGTGGCTCATATTTTTTATGCCTAGTCTTTGTTGCCGTATCAACATAACGCTGCACGTTATACTGATGGCATTTTGTGCAAAAGAAAAAATCTTCACCAGCTCCCGTAGACTCAAACCAAGGCTGCGGAACTTGCTTTAAGACCTCTCCTTGCATCATAAAAACGCCTGTGCCAAATGCTATTGCACCGCCAACGTCTTTATTAGTTATCAACTTATCCTGTGGATAATCCACCACTACTTCGCTTCGCATAAAACGCTGACCAGTAGAATTTACATCATCCTTTATTGTCATAATAACAGGCTGATGCGGCTCTCTAGCAGCAAAAGCAAGAGCTGCTACAACGGGGACGTTGTGCCTAAATAGCTTTAAAAAAGAGCTATTATCAAACAACATATCGTCATCCCACATCATTATGTAATCAGCATCCCACTGCAATGCCGTTTCACATATTAGCTCTCTTGCTTTTCCGGGCAATGACGTTCTAGAATAGTCAATTAGCCCTAACTCCAATTTGCCTAACCGCTGAAAATCCTCATCAGTAGGTTCGGCTAATCCACTTTCATCTGCTGGATCAATAGAAGGCCACTCTATTTTCCAATATGCTTCTTTGCCGATTGTCTGATAGACAATAGAACGAACTCTAAGCTCCGACAAATACATAAAAAAATCTATGTGTTTTGCGTAGCACGCAACATCCGATCCATTATACCAAGGCATACCTATGGCTAGTTTCATTTGATCCACCCCATTTTAAGTTTAAAAAACTCCCAAGTGCTGCCATTAATACAAAGAGAAAAACGATGACCATCATGCTTTCTTCGTATCTCTTGGGGTGAGTTGGACCAAAATAAACTACCACAGCTACAGCGGTAGAGCCGACGATCTTTCGGATCGTTCGGCTCTACCAGCTTTCGCAAAAATGCTAACATAGCAGACTCCTTGAGGGGGGTTTTTTGTTTTCTTACAGAGCCCGAAGAAATACGTGGTCAGCGTAGTTAATCGTACCCAAAGAATGCAACGTTGCCGTTACCGTATCCAGTGCTACGACAGGGCCAAGAAGACCCTGCACAGCACCCGTCGATCCAAGGCCCACTGAACCAGTAGCGCCCGGACCTAGCGGATGTCCCGGAACAACAGTAACAGAACCAACAATACGATAAAGCAAAGCCGACTCATGGTAGCCATAAATCTGCACTTCGCCCACATCGTTGTTAGCTATGTCTTCGTTGGCAAGACCGACAAACGATCCCGGACCAGTAACATAAGCATTGGCCGCTTGGCCTACTTCGTTACTGCCAACAGAAGTGCTATTTTTCGCAGTGGTAAACAAAAAGACGGGATAATGCGTCGTAATCGTTTGACCATCCACGTTAGTTACGTTCACCCAAACCTTTTCAGCGTCTGAGCGATTAACGGTCTGCATGATCATGTTAAATGCTCCTATGCATCAAATGATTAGAATGGACCCGTCAAGAGAGCTGAGTATTCTACGGTATCGGTAGCGGCTGGGCCGTCTACCCAAATAGAACCATTTGCTGTTCCTTCGGTCCCATCATTGCTATTCTTCACTCCAAGGCAAGCACTGCCAACGGTGTCTTGATTTGTCAAAGACAACGTGACAATACGCGAATTGGTATCAGCGATAGCAAAAGCTCTGGCCGTAGTATCAACCTCAATCGTGCCAGAAATCAAAACAAGATCTCCAACACAATTAACACTGCGGCTATTGATATCTCCAGCTGCCATTGCCTATCTCCTCTATTAAGTGATACCAGCCAAAACGCCAAGCTTACGACGATTGTTGACGGCAATATTACCTTGGAAGAGGATGTTAGCAACAAGCGCATCTTGATCAATGGGCTTCTGAAAACCTTCATCCGTCATCGCAAAGTTAGCCTTGCCATGAACAAACATCATAATATGAGCGGAGTTTAGCATAAACATTGCACCCGAAGTGCAATAATCATCCCAAACAACTTCTGCGCCCTTGAACTTGAGAGTTTCAATGCCAGCATCAGCACCACCCGAAGGATTCTGCTCATAGCGCACACGAGGAGCGATCAAGGCTTCCAACGCTTCATGGATGGTCTGCGTAGTAACAATAAAATCGGGCGAAGATGAAACACCTTCGCTACCACGCGAACAGCTATTGTAAACAACGCGCATGTTGCTAACCAAGTTAGCAGCCGCATTCCCTACACTAGCCGCAGCGCGGTTGCGCCATGCGGTATTTTCAGCTGGGTCAATGCTACCATAAACCGTTGTGGTCGGAGTCGTATCAACCGCTGCGACAAGACCGGTCAACTGCTTATTGGCACTCGCCGTTCCGTCCGAAAAAATACCCGTGGCAATACCATCACCCAAAGAAAGTTCGCCTTGGCGTACTTTTTCGGTCATAATATCGTTGATCTGCGCCGGTCCCATATTGGAACGCAAGCTCAAACCATCAATAGCCAAGCCAACCGCAGCTTGCTTCCACGTAAACCAAGCCGTGGTTTGGCCAATCTGAGGCGTGATGTTAAGATTGTCATAACCAGTATACCACTTAAACGTGCCATTGGTACCGGTCATAACGGGAATGCGAATACGCTCTCCACCCTGCAAAACCTTAATACGATTTCCAGTGCGGAACCACGCAAGCGTTTTCGCCATATTGTAAACGTTATCTTGAATCATTCCAGACGATAGGATTTCATCAAGAGTCATCGTCAACAATGGGCCGTATACCCTCGTCAGAGAGGATTCACCTACTGCCATGATGGATTACTCCTATCTATGCGTTACGTTCTAACAAGACGATTCCACGCTCGTTTCACAGCTTTAGCCGTGACATCTTCAAGCGTATCCCCGTCTTCTCTAATGGATGGTTCGCCTTTAGGAACAGAAGCAGAAGAACGATGCATTGAATTTGCTCTCATCAGTCGCTGCACACGATCTCCTCCCGTTGCCCCTTGTGCTCCCCGCTGTTCCGCTTCAGATATGAGCTTGTCAAAATTATGAAGAATATATAAATGATTAGGAGTTATACCTTGCTCTGGACTTCTTAGCTGACGATAAAGATCGCGGACACCATCAAAAATATCAGTGTTCCACACAAATTTATCTCCATCCATATAGCCAAAGTCTTCACCCCACTGCTCAATGCCCTCAGCTATAGACTGAGCAGTCATTTTAGTAGACTCTTCAATCATCTTTTCGCGCTCAATTTCATCGCGGCTTATTAACCCCATCTCATCTATCAAAGCTTCTAAGCGGTCACGCTCATGCTTTGGCATACGAGATAGTAGCTGCTTACGTCTGACCTCCTCTGGCGAAGGCTGTTCAGGTTTTTCATTCGCCTTCTCCAAAGCTTCAAGCCGTTCTTGTAATTCTTTGTTACTATTGGCTTGATTGTTTATTGTTCTTTGAATCTCTTTAAAAGATTCGGCTCCTCCGGGCAATCGGTCAGCATTTTGCTCTAGAAAAGCCAGCACATCTCCTCGCGTTGGTAGTTTCTCCGAACTCTTTGACTCATTCGGGAGTCCATTTCTGGGACCGTTTGAATCTCGTTCGTCACCAACGCGACCAGTCGCGCCAGACTGTTTTTGTTCCATTAAATTATTAATAGACTCAGCGTTTAATTCTGCTTCCATTTGTTGCAATTCTTCAGCTGGACTTATCGTTGCTGTGCTCATACGTAGTCTCCTTGAGGGGGATTAAGCATTTGGCAAATCATCTGCTTTACCAACGTCATTACTGTCATCTGTTCCTACTACAAAATTATTTTTATCTTCTGCTCGTTTTTCTTCTTCTCTACGATAATCATCTAACGTTCGACCACTAAGTTTTTGTATTGGCTTAACAGAGTTAGGTGCTTTTTCGTCCCAATTTCTAGCACCTTTAACTTTATCTCCTGCCTCAACAACGCCTAACGCTTTCATTATCTGTTTCTTATGGCGAAGTCCATGTATATCCATATCCAAAGACTCGTCATAATATGACTCAAAAGGCATATAACCTTTGATCGCTGACATAGGAAACTGATATTCTAGCTGTCCTCCGCACGCACATTCTCTCGTATGATTACGAACTTCAAAAGAAGACCATAGCTCTTGTTTTTTTTCGCATTTATTACAGCTATAATCGTAGAGAGGCAAAACTATCTAACCCTCCTCTTTGGAGACATTAAAGGAATGGATCGTTGTAGATCATCTTGCATTTGCATTTTTGAACGATCCATCGAATTTGTCTTACGTAGCTCTGCGCCTTTTTCTTGGGCATAAAGACGTTCTTGAGCTTTTTGCTCAAGATTATCTGTGCGTGACTGTCCAGCAATTTGGTCAAGCTTTTCCAGTGCTTTAGGCAAAACTTCCAATTCCTCTAAAGTAAAGCCAACTAAGACGCTTTCACCTACTCCAATCTGTTCTGCTACTTTAGCTCTAGCCGCATCCATCCTAGCGCGTTCATCCTGCTGTCTATTCTGTGGAGCAGCAGGAGCGGTACGTGAAGGAGCCGCATTTCTGTTAGAAGGCATAGGGCGTGCTTGAGCACCTGCTGGCTTTGGTGTTCCAGCGGGAGGAGCTGTAGCTGCTTGCTGTGGAGCCATAGGCCTACGATGCATTCTACTATGTGGCATTATCCATCTCCTGTAAAGGCTGTAAATCCCGTAAGAGAAATAAAGCAATCATTTGTACTGTTAACAACTTTGGCTTTCATGTCTGTGTTACGAGTTCCGGGAATGCAGATCGCCTCATTGAAATACGATCCCTGCGATACGTCTATATATATTTCCCAGACCACATTTGTTCCATCAATAATTTGCACTAAGCTATTTTTATCTGTGTGACCAGCTATAGCTAATGCCCAATACTGACGATGCTGTTCAGCTGTTTTTGTAGCTGTTGCACCTCCAGCACCTCCTTCTTGATGCTCCTCCCACCGACTTGAAAGATTCATTAGCTTAACTTTGGGATGTAATACCCCATGATCGTCATGTGAATATCGTCATCATCCGTCTTAGCATTTACAAATTTACCCTTGCTAACAAGGATGTTCAACGGCGTAATAGAAATCGTTGAGTTTTGAGCCAAGCCAAAATGAAGCAGCTTTTTATCTACTGTCGTTGTAGTATTGCTTGCCGCTTCATAAACAATAATATTTGTATCCGATGCGTTGCTTATTTCTTTGTCTGCAAAAGCCACTATGCCTGTAATAACAAATTGCTTTCCGTTTTTAGGCGCATAGTAGCTATACGCTGTGTTTACAAGATTCAGTTCAAAAAAGACTGTCTCATCATAAGCATACGGCGCAGTAACAAGCTGGCCTATTTTAGTAACAATTGCCGTAACAAAGCCACCCGAATGGTCACCTGTTATGTGCATAGGAGCTGGCATTACACCTCAAGCATCATAAATGTAATACGCGCATACGCCGTTCCAGCCGTATGGTCGCTAACAACGCGAATCTCAAACGTCTGGTTTTGTGGTATTAACAACGAGCCTTCTTTATTAAACGCATACTGACTGTTGTCTACATAAATACGATCCAGCTCAGTAAACGTCCCAGCCATAGTAGGGTTATTATCATACGCTGTGACCGCTGCTGAATTTGCCGCACCCGATGTTGTATTAACCGGCGTAACCGCCGTGCCGCCACTTGCATACGTCCTACCGTATCCCAATTCAAAGCGCGTTGCTGCGGCTGGCAAAGCCGTTCCACCACTAGTCCCAACAAGCTGCACGCGAACATAGCTAATCGCCATAACGCGATCTGCATCCGTATTTTTTACATGCAATATCGTATGCGTACTATTGTTGACCGAAGCAAAATCGCCAACAACTTGATATGACTGGTTTTTATTTAGGGCAACCCAATGCTGTAGGGCAAGGCTTTCGGACTTTACAAGAGCCTGTCCTTCTTGATTTACCTCCAAAACATATTTATTGCCTCTACCGCCAATTTGAATAGACATAACGCTTACTCTCCTGTATTCCGCAAATAACAAATAAACGCACAATACACTTGTAGGCTTGTATTGCTGGATGTATTTGGATTTAGCTTTACGCCTATTGTCTTGTTCTTTGGTATAATCTCATTGATAGGCAAAACATGTCGAGAACCAAGGGACGTAAGTGCTAAAATATGCGTTTCTCCATCGGTCAACGTCTTGCCTGTTGCCCCTTTATAAGCATCAGCAGTCAAAGAACTTTGTGTTGCGCCGTAGTTTCTGTTTGAATTTACATCCACAGCAACGGGTGTATCAATGATTGTGCCAGCTGTAGGATTCTTAATGACCGTTGTATAGGCTTTATTACTGCTTGTCCCATTGGTATCAAAATATCCCACAACAATAGTTTCTATAATTAAGTTCCGTGTCTCATTATTTTTCACATATATAAGGGGCGTTTCGGCATCATCTGTTAACGTAAAAAGACCTGTGTTAATATTAAATGCCAATTCATCTTGATTTTGCCGAACAGCCTCTTCAACAGAGACAGCACGCACCCACAGGCGTTCACTTTCATCTACGTTCGCCGCAAAGTTATTTCGTCCACCATTTACTTGTGGCATTACAGTTCCACCTCGTTATCAGTGTAGTCCACATCGTACAAACTATAAAGCAAAAAGTTAAGTTTTCTTAATTCCATTAAGATTTGACCCAATGTCTGTGAGGCTTTATCGTCCTCGACAAACGGTCTATTTGTAAGGCTTTGCGGAATGCGGCCAAGCCCCACTCCGCTTTCGATTTCAGCCATCTTAATAGCTCATCATCGACATGTGTTCAAAGTCATCAGACAACAAGCGTTCTATGTCTTGTTTAAGCTGACGCAATCTACGCTCTCTATAAATTGATTTTTCTAGCGTCCTGCGCTGCTTAATAAGTTCTGGCAAACGCTCATCGTCTGGATCATCTATCGCATCTATCTTGCGACAGATAATTTCTAATTCAGTTCCGGGGTCATCTTCAAATCCGTTTGAACCTTTAGACGATTCAACAACATGAAAGCCACCAACATCTGCTTCATCCTCTAAGCCAAGACCTAGCATATCCATATTGTTAACCCAATACCTTTTCAAGGTTATCTGCAATAAGATCAAACTGACGTTCTGTTAGCACAAAAAGACGCTGGTCTAATTCGCCAACAGACTTAGATGCTTTATACAGTTCATGCAGTGACTCTTGAATAAGTTCTTCTTTAGTTGGAGCTTTAACTACAACTGCTTTTGCTTTAGCCATTTTAAGTACCTTCTCCTGTTTGCCTTGGTGAGCTTGGGACTTGACCATTTACGCGCATCGCATCGCCCTGTATGGCAGATGGCGTAGGCACAGGTTGATTCATAATGTTTCTGCCTTGAGGACGAGGCTGTCCTTGTCCTTGTGCTTGTCCCATCATTTGGCTTATCAAATCTTGTGGCGAAACGCCTCCATCTCCCGGACCAGCTGTAGGATTAATCACTCCTTGTAATTGCTGCTCCATATTCCCTTCCATATTTAGAAAAGGCAATATACGCTCTGGATCGGGAATGCGATATCCACGTACTAAAAGATCTTTAACTAGTTCTCCAATGTTAGGCCCAATGCCATTGTTTTGAGCCTTCAATGTTTCATTCATATTTTGCATGAGCTGGATTAGGTCCATTGCCTGTTTTCGCTCAACAGCTAATGCTGTTGCCGCAGAGCTAACATCAATCTCAAATCCATACTCACCAGAAGACATTTCTTCAGTGATTTTAACTTCTTCTTGCGCCCTTGGGTCAATAAGAAAAAGTCGCTCTGGTCGAAACTCTGTCGTTAGCTGCCAAAACTTACGCGCACAGCGAACTTGATATTGAGCAAACTTTTCTGCACGTTCGTCTTCTCTTGCCGTTGTCCGTCGATCATGTATGTTAGCTTCTGTAGCAGAGTCCGTCTTAGGCAGCGAGATTGGCTGCGGCGTTCCATTAGCACGATCAAACATGCTCTGAACAAGCCGTAGTATATCTCCTTTTTCTGGAGGTATATCGCCAAACTGTATGGCTTGAACCGCACGACCTTGCGCTTGAACCAGCCCTTCTACTTCAAACGCTTCCATATCTTCTGCGTCTAAAATAGCATCAATCTCTTCTTCGCGTATATACATAGGATCGTAAAGAAAAAGATTTTTCTGCTTACGAATAACAGAGATATATGAATCAAGAATCTCGTTAACCATTGACTGCATTGAGTCAGCGCCACCCATAATCAATGGACCTCTAGTCCACCAATTAGTTACCCCATCTTGTAGTGATAGGATTTCTAATGGGTAGTCTTCTAGTGACTGAACAGGCCACTCTTCTTCGTAGCGCAAGAACCGGTCATGGTAAGGAACAATCTCCAACCAAAGATTTAATTTGTTGTTTTGATCTTTGACATGGTTTCTTGCATAAATCTCATACGACTCAACAAGGCCAAAGTCATCTACAGAAAACTTATCGGGGTCAGCGTCTGGAGCGCCTTCTATGCGATGATTAGGCTCTAGGTTGGTAGAGTCTAATGAATCATCGTACAGCACATCGTCTATATGTCGCACGGTGCGAAAAGCAACCCATCGGGCATCGTATAGTCCATCAGAAGCCAAGGGGTCAATGATTATATCGCCAGCTCTCCAGTGCAAACCAAAGGGGGACTCCCACTTTACGGAAGTGTTTCTGTTTGCGTCAGGATGCTCTAAAAAGTATTGATGTTCAGTGATGTGCTGCTCAAGGATAGCTTGCTGCTGTGGGGATAAGTCAGGCTGTTGTAAAAAGCGCGTATGGGTTTCTATATGCTGGACATGAGTCTGATCCATAGAGACTACAGTTATCTCACCAGAAATAAGATACAAAGACTCATCGTAAGGATTATTTATTATCTGTCCGGGATTAATCAAACTATCTGTGATTAGTCGCGCTTCTATGTCGGCTGTGTAGCCAATCTTTTTACCACCAAAAGGCGAAAGATACGCATCTAGCAATACGCGCTTATCGTGTCGTAGCTGCGATGTTTCCTTATACCAATAGTTAGATATCTTTGCTACTGTGCGCTCAGCGCCAACGCTTGCTTTAGACATAGGCTGCACAGTAAAAGTGGGGTTATGTGCAGCCATGTTTGCAATAGACTGGTCAATATGACCAAACACAATGTTTGCTTTAGATCGGATGCCGGGGTCTTTTTGATCGCCAAGGTTTAGACGTTGCATCTCGCGCTCTCGCGTAGTGGCAGCGTCATTATTGTACATATCTACAAGCGTTTGTGCTGGCTCAAAAATAGGCTTCCAATAATCTATTGCGTGTTCAAGTCTACGCTTCCAGTAATCTAACTGATCAGATTTTCTTGATGGATATGAAACAGGCATATACTATGGCCTTTCGCCTTAGCTACTTCTTCTCCAAAAATATATAAGTAATTATATAACGCAAGTCAAATTTAGTTTTATTCATCTGTCATCATCCAATAATTCTGGTCATCTGGAATGACTAATGGACCATGATGCCCCACTATAGGCGCTTCTTTGGCCATTCTAAGTCCTCTTGCGCGTCTTTTTGACCGATCACGCAACTCTTGAAATGAATAGTTTCTAGGTGACAGATCTTGCATAGGAGGCTTGGGGGGTTTTCCTCCCTTTACTTGGTCCAACATGATACCTAGTAGTGAGAAGGCATCTACAAAGTCATCATGCTTACCTGCTGGAAACTTAATCAACTCCTCTATCAAGTCAAATTTCCACGGAGCTTTCTTTGGAAAATAGACCAGCCCCATTTGCGCCCTACCCTGAATGGCGCGTGCTCTAACCGTCTTGTCTTTAGAGGGCGTAAACTGCTCTCTGTAGCAATAGACACCCTGTTCTTTCATGCGCTGAGACAAAAATGGACCTACGGAGTTGAGTATCTGTCCTCGTTCCTCTCCCCACATGACAGGTCGATACCTCTGCATAAAGCCAATACAAGCATCAATCCAGTCGTTAGGTGCTTTTCTATCACGCCATACGTCAATTACGTATATGTTATCGTCAGAATCAATGGCAAATACAGCATGAACAGTATAGTCAGACCCCCTGCGTTCCGATGTGGCATAATCTGATGTAGCATAATACTTTAAGTAATCTCTGTCAGGTAGGTCATCTTTGTCGTATTCGCCAAACCATTCGCGCTGAAAGTAGGTTCCTTCATTTATAACCGGTTCCTGCTGATAAAGGGCCATATACTCTCGGTGGCCCAAGACAGCACGGCGCTCTAATAGGTCCGCTTTATTATACCACTGAGGCCAAAGAGGTTCTCCAGCTTTCCTGCCTAACACATCGTTGTCCCCTGCTTCAGCAGAAAGAGATATGATCTCCCAAGGAGGTATATTAGGATCGTCTTTGGTCTGTTTTATAAGCCTTCCAGCTAAGTCATCGTCATGCCAGCGTGTCATTATTATAATTATAGCCCCATTAGGCATAAGGCGAGTATAGGCCGTTGAGCGATACCAGCCCCAGACTCGTTCGCGCTCTATAGCAGAGTCAGCTTCTTCTCTGTTTTTATGGGGATCATCAATAAGAAGTATCTTAGCACCTCTACCCGTAGTAGCCGTGCCGATACCTACAGCGTAATACTCTCCTCTAAAGTCTTCTATCTTCCATTTATGCGCTGCCGCAGCATCTGAAGAAAGATGTATAGAAGGAAAAACAGCCTTATATTGAGGAGAATCGACAATATTACGCACTTCGCGGCCAAAGTCGGATGAAAGTTCTTGACCGTAACTAGCTGTTATTATTGGATCATTAGGATGTTTTCCCATAAACCACGCAGGAAAACGGCGTGAAGCCAACTCTGACTTACCGTGGCGGGGAGGCATAAAGATCATTAGGCGCTTTGTCACGCCACGCTCTACCCGCTCTAAGGCTTCTGCTATAATATGGTGGTGTGCGTTTATTTCAAAATCAGAAAAGGTATACTGCGTAAAAGAGATTAGCCGATCTTGAGCTTGCTTTCGGCGTATAACCTCTTGTATGGCTTGCTTTTTACGAATGGCAAGATCTTGTGTAGATTGCTCATTCATTCGATTGAGTTATGTCTTGTTCGCCCGGCTGTGTGCCTATGGTTACGCCTTTATCGTTATTAATATCAGCGTATTCAACAACAGCACCATCGACCTCATAGATTGGCTCAATAGCGTTTCTGTCAGCTAAATCAAGCAACTCTTCAGTGCTCATATCCTCAAGCTTCTTTGACTGCGATATAACTTGGTCAATCTTTTTCGGCGCATAAAGCCCTAAGATCTTAGCGCGTTGCTCAACGCACCACTGTATCTTATCCAACCACTTAGCGTCAGAGACAGAGGGCTTCGTCTTGGTCTTCATCTTAGACGCAGACTTATCTGAGCGTATCGTAGTCGTAGAGGTCGAGCCGTCTACGCTCCTGTGGAAATTTTCCCACGACACCCGCTCTATCTCATCAATACGTGCCAGCTGCTCTGCTTTAGCTAAGTTAAAATCAAAAAGGGCTTTTTGCTTCCATTCTTCTCTAAGACTAGCTAAATGATTTTTTACCGTTGCATAGCCCACGTTAAGCTGTTCGCTCATCGCTTTTAAAGACACACCCTGTAGGTAGTGCTGCGCAATGGCTTGCTTAATGAAAGCGCCTTCTATGTCGGTGTTAGCCCGTCTGCTGAGTCCGTTTGGCAAGAATCTGCTCCACTTTTTCTTTTATGTCAAAATAGTCATAATTCTTCCAGCACTGTTTACAATGATATTGAGCAGACCCAAGCTTCCATGAGATAAACCGTCTGTTGTGTTCGCAGTTGGGGTTTAGCTCTTTTAGTGCCTCAAAGACCAGCTCGTCTTCAATGAACTCAACAGGGCCGGGCTTTTTAGAAACCCACGTAGTTACCTTATCGTTAACCATTACGGTGTATGATTTTTCTGACTCAGCCATGACCACCCTATATTTAATATATGGTAACGACAGATTCGCCGTCAACTACTTCGTACACAATACCTTCTTCTGGATCTAAGGATTGCTGATCTACATAGGTATAAGGGGGAGAAAGGGGCCAATTGGCAGATAGCAGTACAGACGAAGCCTCTACGGGCTTAGACACAGGTTCAGGAGAGGGAGCAATCGTCATAGCTACCCTTAATGCCGTTTCCCACTCCCCCCAATCTTCCGGTGTGACCTTTTCGCCTCGCAGCTTGCGCTGCAACGGATGTTGGCGCATCAACGTTTCGTGTGCGTCCATACGATCCTACCTCCTAACTGTTGTACGTACTGTACCTGTTGTACGTACTATACGTCAGCACTTCGTGCTGTTACTTCGCTCGTTGCGGCGCTAAAGCGCCTCCATCGCTCAGCGTCTCTCTAAAAGAAAGAAAAGAAAAAGAAACAACTGTTGAATGCCTTCCATGCCTGATCCGCGCCTACCAGAGCCTGTACATGGATGATAGGCACTTGAAAACAGCTTGTCAAGAGGAAAAATTTTCCTACCTGTAGATATTGCTACTTACACCAATTATTATGTAAACCCATAGCCTTACCTAACCGGTTTGTTATGTAAACACACACATCATGGATATATAGTTTTATATTTTTTTTGAGGCAACAATTACCGGGAATTTTGGGTAGCGTTGTGTGGGAGCCATATATAATACACGCATCGCACCGGGGGGAACGCGTACGCGAGCATGTGGGCCTGCCTGCGCACGCCTATGTTGCCCGCGCCTACCCCCCATGCGTGCGTATGTGCGCCTGTGTGTGCCTGTAGGCGCGTGTAGGCCTACCCTCGTGCGCGAATAGGCGCGTAAGGCCGTAGGCCCGACCCTGCTTCCTCACTCCCCTTATATCCTGACCTATAACCTATAGCCTGCTCCTATAACTTATAGCCTACCTATAGCCTTCGCCTATAACTTATAGCCTGACCTGATGGCTTTGGCTTGTCCTTGCGCGTTAGGACTTGGGTCTTGACCTTTGGCTTGTCCTTGCGCGTTAGTCCCCTAATCGACCATAGCCGTCCTTGCGCGTTAGAGCTTGCTGCTGGCCTATGGTGCTCCTCGCGCGTTAGGGGAGAAAGTGGGTATAATAGTTAGCCCGTTTCGGGAGTTTCTTGTCGGCGCGAAAAAAAGTTTCTCTCTCACGCCCCCGCGCCGGAACATTATAAGGCGCAAAAGCCCGATACCGGCCTTGGCGAAAAAAAAATCGGGGTGTCGGGAACCGGTTGCCGAGGTCCGGCGTTGAACTTGTGCCGCTGGGGTTGTCGACCGGCGGCGGCGACAAGGGCAGCGACTACGGGGGATATCGCTCGTAATACGTCCCACTTGCCGACATAGTTAGACCACCAGCCAGACGTATACGGGTGCTGTTGTCCACCGCTTGGTTGGTCCTAACGGGTATATAGGCTGGCTGCGGAGTGAAGCGCCTATATACTAAGTGCCGAAACCTACCCCCTATGGGTAGAAGATCGGACCAATATCGCTTGGGTCGAGGAACCAGCACCGAGCCATACCTTATGGGCAATCGCCTACTATATATGGCTGAGCCGCATTATATATACTTCGCCGCCGTGCTGGACGAACCTATAGGCCTTCTAACGTGACAAGCACATGCACGTTAGCTTCAGGTCGAGTCCAAGGGATATAGTCCAGAAAGCCCCATAGGTGATGGGAGGAAGCCCAATATGGATAGCCTATCTCGTAGCAACGAGGTAGCAGACTAAGAGTCTGGAGCTTGAAACCAACACATGCGTTGACGCATACATGCGCACTTGCGTTGGGAGTAGGGCTGGGGTCGCAACATGCTCAGTGCAAAAGACTTGCAACGACCCATAGAGCACCGAGCCAACACACACGGGATATATATATATCCCACACACGAAAGGAGCCAGCAATGGCTAACTCAATCAGCTCCATCGTCAAAGCTATGCAAGCCAATGGCGTAGCCACCAAGTCTACCAAGGTCGTAGCTCCCACCAACACGCACACTGCTTCTAAGAAGCAGCGCCGGTGTGTATACTTCGCCTCGCTGGGCTTTGGTGTCAAGTTTCATGGCATCTGGGACGCTAACGTGTCTGCGTCAGACCTCGACCCCGCTGTCAAGGTGCTGCACAAAAACTCTACGGCCAGCGAAGCTGAGAAGCTGGACGCTTTGGACTACGTCCAAGGGCTGGGTATCGCCTTTACCGTCCCCAAGGTCGACAACGCGCCTGTTGAGCAGCCCAAGGTCGACAAGCCCAAGGCCGACAAGCCCAATACTGCGCGTAAAGGCCAGCCGGACGCTTTGGCCTATGGTCGCTACGTCAAGGCCACCAAGAAGGACGGCGGTGAGCCTATGAGCTTTGAAGCTTGGAAAGCTTCGCATGTTGACGGCGTTGTAGTCCCCAAAGCCGACAAGCCCAAAGCTCCCAAGGTGGGCGCGATTGATAAGACGGGCGATTGGGCTCCCGTTAACCAGCCCAAAGCGGATAAGGCTGCTGCTATCAAGGCAGCCAAGGTCGAAGCCATTGCCAGCGCAGTAAGTGCAGCTGTAGCAGCAGCTCTCTCAGCTGCGCTGGAAGAAGTGCTGTAAGCACAGCATAGGCTGACGGGCTATAGGGGGTGAAGCTGCCCCCTATAGTTAAAGCCGGTATGAGCCAGTCCGAACTCTGGCCTATAACTCTTTTGACAGGAGTCTGTCCTATGACAAAGCTATCGTTGTCCCAATCGCGTGCCTTGCACGTTGTAGATGCCTTACTTGGCAATGGTTCCGCACCGAGCCATACCGAAGCTATGGAGTATGAGCAAATCGAAGCCATTCGTATAGGTGAAGATGGCAACCCCGAAGTATATCTTAAGCGTGTGCCAAGAGCCTATGGTTCTTATACTCGCAGCTATCACTAACCCTTTAGACAGGAGTGTGCCTTATGTATAGATGGGTAGTATTCGCAAGCACAGTCATAGCTATAGGTCTTATGCTTTTAAGCTTAGGCGCACATAGCGGTAGTGAGTACTCGACTGCTTATGCACAAATAAGCATCGAGCCGAGCGACTATGGATTTAAAAGCCAAGAGGAAATGGCTCAATTCATGGCGCAGTTTGACTTCTCAAAGAAAGAAGAAGTGCGCCGATTTCTTACACACTTTCCAGTCATAGCATACTAATTAACTACTAATACTAATAGTAGGAGAATAAAATGTTTGATATAATCCACTGGGAATTTGCCGACTGTAAGGAAGCGCGAAGCAATGAAATGTTAGGGAAGATTTTTGAAGATTATTACAACACTGAGGACAAAGATTCATTCTGCTGTAAACGAAAAACTATCATTGCGCTACGAGAATACATGAATATAGCAGAAGCGAAGAGGCAATACGAGAACTTCCAAAGCTTACGATAACAACCCGTTACGGGTAAAGGCAATAAAAATCATGGGAAAAGACTACCAGCCAAAAAGAAACCACTATACCATATTGCGCGCCTATCTTACTAGGATAAGAGAAAATGACCTAGAGAATATCCTTGATAAAAAGAAAGAAAGCGCTTACGCCGCTATGAACTACGGGAACAGCGCTCAATTAACGTGCTTAGAGGCAGAATGGGGAGCTATAGACAAAGCTATTAACAACATGATAGACCATGACATACAGCTAATTGATAAAGCGATAGATAGAGAGGAATAATGAATATTATAGAGAGAAACAAAGCAGCGGCCCAAGCATCTTCCATCGAACCCCACCAGACTTGGTCTGGTCTGAATTATTTAGACTGCGTAGCGCATGACATGCTTCGTAGGCGAATGATTTTATCTTATAGCTATACTCTAAACCGATCGCAGACAGTCGAGGAAAACATAAAACGCCACAAAGAAACATGGCAGTTAAAGGATTTAGTAGAAGCATATTTTGATAGGACAGAGCACCATCTGTCTTTTCTATCAGCCAGACTTACAGCAGCCGGTCTGGACAATGTACACTTTAAAGCAAAATGACTTCACATGACCGAACAGCTAAACAGGTAGAGCGGCTCATGCAAAGACTATGGGCTGCTGGATTAGACGAGCACATAGTGCATGTGCTGGACTCGCTTGTTAACAAGAGAGGAGATGATGAGCCTTACACAAATGACGGAAAAGAAATGGGCCAGACTGGTGCTTGCCCAGAAGAATGACAGACTAACCATTTACCTTTACGGCTCTATAGAAAGAGCAAAGGAGATTGCAGATGCAACCCATCTTGGAAGCAATAAAACGGGAAGTGAAACGGCTGGAAGATGTAGTGTCGGATGAGGTCAAGCCGCACCTAACCATGCTTAAGATACTGTGCGACAGTAACTTAACACCGAGCGGTGGTCATGCAGAGTTGACTATCAGTTTGTTAGATACCACTGGAGATCTGCCCGTACACTACAACTACAAAGCACAATGGCGCAGCTCATTACATCATGGGTCTGGTGGCGTATTTACTGGCACTCTGCACAGCATCATCACCGAGCTGCAATCTATAGGGGTAGAGACATTCACCTTTAAGATGGAGGAGTAATTACTGTGACTACAGATAAGATCACCGAGCTTTTAGACAGAAGGGATGCTGCATGTGCAGCGTACGAAGAAGAAATCAGCAAAGCAATACGCACGAAAGCAAGCTCTGCATACATCTCTGGATTAGAGCAAGACATACAGATTATAGTCTCCGACATAAACCGAGAGCTGAAAATACTTTTTAAGAAAGGAGAAAGCAATGACTGACATGGTGTTAGTCAGAGCCACAGACCTGCAAGTGATAGCTTGGCAAGCCATGACACAAGAGCAAGCATCCCAAGCCAACGAGTCGCTGTTCTTTGAGTCAACGCTCAACGTAACAGATCAGGTCATGTGGATAACCAAAAGTGTATACACTTCAACCATGAAAGAGATCGGAGAGATATATGACCAACACAATAGCAGCAAGTAGCGCGTCTAAGATAGCCCAGTTTAAGGGACATAAGAATAGTGTAGGCTTCATGCCCATTCAGACTTGTCCCTTTGCCACTGAAAGCTGCACGAAAGTCTGCTATGTAGAGAAGACCTTCCGCTATCCAGCAGTAAAGAAAGTGCTGTCTAAGAATACGGAGGGACTCTTCTTCTTAGACTGCACTGTCCTTAGTCCACACCGCTTGACTTCTCAGCTTAGAGGCTTAGTCTGGAACAGCTTGCGCCAGAGAGAGCGCCGTCTTGCCAAGCTGGACAAGTTCAGCAAAGAATACAAGCGGCTCAAACAGAGGGGCCACATCTTTAGATGGCAATGGTCGGGCGATGTCGTTAGTGCCAACCATGCGAAGGCGATATATACAATCTCGCAAGAGTTCCCTGCCACAAGCTTCTGGCTCTACACCAGAAGCTTTCCCTATGTCAAGCATCTTGTAGGCTTGGACAACCTGCACGTTTACCTGTCTGTAGACAGAGACAACCACATACAGGCCATACTAACCCACCAAAACTACCCCACTACTAAGCTGGCATGGATGGGAGAGGGTCCAGCTGAAGCGGTCACATGCCCGGCTACTAATGGCAAGCTCAACGGAGCCGGTGCTTGTAACACCTGCGGTATATGCTACGGCACAAGTAAGGATGTGCTGTTTAACATTCACTAAGTAAACATAGCTGAGATACCATGACATGCAGGTTGAAAAAGCAGAAGCTTTCGTAGCAAATAATATCATAAGGAGGTTGTCTATGGCATACTTCACACCGATAGGGTGGAACTGTTACTACTGTAGCTATTGGAACAGTCCACGCAGACGCAAATGCTGGCTCTGCAAAAACAAAAAGAAAGTAGCTGTCAATGAATATCTTCTACCTTGACCCTTCTCCTATCACAGCTGCACAGTATCAGTGTGATAAGCACATAGTTAAGATGCCACTTGAAGCAGCGCAGTTACTATCCACAGCGCACCGAACCATAGATAACATACAAGATGGTCCACTATATAAGATAGCACACCTCAACCATCCTTGTTCTATATGGACTCGTGCTTCTGATAGTAACTATCAGTGGCTCTTTGACCACTTCATTGCTCTCTCTGAAGAGTACGAAAGGAGATACAATAAAGAACACAGTAGCTTTACTACGTTAGTAGAGCATCTGTATAGATCGCCAGTCAACATCTCTACAGATAGCTTTACTGAGCCGCCTCAGTGTATGCCCGATGAGCACAAGCAAAGCGATACAGTCGCTGCCTATCGTGCATACTATCACAGTAAGTCAAGCTTTGCTGCATGGAATCACTCACCGGTTCCCCATTGGTGGAGCCACACTAAGGAGATTGCGTAATGGGAACTTCGTTTAACTATGAAGGCAATGCATCTGTGTACATGGAGCTTGAGGTTGAAGCCCAAGATGATGAAGGCAATTACCTTGATTGTGAAGTAGAGTGTGACGGGCATGATAGGCAGATAACCGTCAGACTCGACCCACGCTATAAGATCAACGACACTGAAGCGTCTGCGCTGAAGGATGTCAAGGTAAATGTCTATAACAAAGATGGCAACCCTGTTCCTTTTTTTGTCTTTAGGGACGAGGACAATTTTAAAATGACAATAACGCTGGACGAGAACTATGTGAATCTACGCGACCTTCTCTGCTGCGCGGGTAACCTTAAATTTCCTATGTGTAGAATTGAAGACGAGGAGGCGAGGCTCTACATACAAGGAGTTGATGTAGAAATTCAGAAGGCCGGTGACGATAACATTTTGGTCATTCCGAAGGAAGCGATTGATCGACTGAAGGCTGATCTTAGAAAGGAGATTGTTCAAGAGATCACATCTAAGCTTTTTGATTAACCACTTATTGGTTACAAGGCAGTCACTCACTCAACGCAGTATCATACAAGGAGCTAAGCAATGAAAACAGGACGCACCCTCACGCAGCTGGCCCAAGAGCTTGACCGTCAAGCCAATGAGAAGAGAGACTTCCTTCTTGACACCAGAGCCTGTCAAGCCATGCCCCACGTTATCAACAGAGAAGGCACAGCTACCAACAATGGCATTGCACTACATCTGGCTAACATGGGAACGTATCCACTGCGCCCCATTGCCAACGGCCAGATATCTTCGCGCCTTAATATTCCTAAGAAGTATTATGATCGGATGCTGGACAGGTCTCCCGACCTGCTCTGCACCAACATCAATCACTGGTTCAACAACGAGCCAGAGAATCGTATGGTCAGAACCTTAGACGGTAATGCCAGAGCCTTTCTCTCTGAAAGGTATCGTCCCTTAGATAACTATGAACTGGCAGAAGCAGTGCTGCCTGTCATAGCAGACACAGAGGCAGAGATAGACAGCTGCGAGATCACCGAGGCTAAGATGTATATCAAAGCTACTACGCACAAGATACAGGGCGAGGTGCGAAAGGGCGATGTCATACAGTCTGGCATCATTGTCTCTAACAGTGAGGTAGGACACGGCTCACTGTCTGTCTATCCATTCTTGAAAAGACTTGTATGTCTTAACGGTATGACGGTGACAGACTACGGGCAACGCAAGTATCACGTAGGACAGGCCGTTGGTCGAGGTGTCGATCTGAGTTCGGCCTATGAACTGTTCACAGATAAGACCAAGGAGATATCAGACCGTGCTTTTTGGCATCAAGTACGTGACGTAGTGCGCGGTGTCTTTAGTCAAGAGGGATTCAATGTCATCCTTGAGTCACTCAAGGAAGCAGCAGAGGTTCCCATCACAGATCAACCGCTTAAGGTTATTGAGCGCACACAGAAAACGTTTAAGCTCTCTGACTCAGAGAAAGGTGGCGTGCTACAGCACCTGCTAACAGGTGGAGACTTGACTAAGTGGGGTCTTGCCAACGCTGTCACTCGCACGGCTGAAGATGCAGACTCATACGACCGTGCTTCTGAGTTAGAAGAGCTGGGCTGGACTGTTGTAGAAATGTCTAAGCACAGGTGGGAAGAGCTGGCTGCTGCGTAAATAACATGCTGCCATGTCGCAAGTAATGACAAGCCTTGAGGATAGCAGGGAGGGATACTCTGGCTATCATTACTTGCGACATTCGCCTTACTCGCTTGTCTTCCTTTTGATACTTATAGTTATTTCACCCCAAGGATATTCCACACTAAACTCTGTATCTGGTGTGCTTTCCGCGATGGGACATCTTTTCACCTTTGAGGTGAACTCTTCTATTGCTTCTACAAGTTCAGCAGGAACTAACCTGCTGCCTTGATCTGGCTCAGCCAATACAGGAACAGGGCGAAGCTCTTCTGCTCTGAGTCTACGCAACGCAAGAGCGGATAGGTTATGTTCACTGGCTTGACGTAGGAACCAATGCCTTTCCTCTTTGTTTCGTATACCTGCCACTTCTAAGTAGTGCGTGTGTGTTAAGTCATCATACACTCTTTCTTCAGGTGGAAAGACAGAGGCAACCCAAGCACAGTTCCTTAAGGTTGGCTCTGTCTTTCCCGTAATATAAACTGCTTGAGAATATTTGTCTGGATAGTTCTGCTCACCATACAGAATCCAGTCACCTATCCACCAGTTTATATTGTGATGTATGGCAAGAAGCACCGAGCCTTTCGATTGCCAATCTTCATACATCAACCCTTCAGGTAGACTGTAATGAGCACCGTCATACAGGCCAGTCTCCGTAGGGACTAAAGACTGTTCTTCGTCCAATCTACCCTATCCTTTATCTTGACAATCTTACCGTTAGGATCATAGGAGAGTATGTCCCAAGGTTCAACCGACAAAGCTTTGCACAGCTTGGATAATGTACGCAGAGATACACTATGTCCCTTGCCCTTACATAAAACATTGATAGTGTTCTTGGCTACACCAGACCGGAGAGAAAGCTCAGCCTGTGTATAGCCCCTACTTTCTATGACGCTTCGCAGTTTCCATTTGAACATACCTAAAAATATAAACCCAAAAATTAACAATGTCAATAAGAAAAATCATTGCCCCTGTCCTCTTCTATTCTTATATTATAAGTATTAAATTTTGTGACTCTGCATGGCCAAGAAAGGAGAGCAAGGCCATTGCACTACAAGAAAACATTCAACCAAACCAAACAAAGGAATAAAGAATATGAACGTTCCACTTCCTAAGAACAGCTTTAGCCCTCATCCCAAGGGTCAGCACACTGGCACGATCTTCGATGTTGAAGTAAGGCTGAATGATCCGACTCAGTATGGACCCAAGCATCGCGTCATCCTCAAGATACAATCAGATACAGACATGCTGGATGATAGTGGCAACCCCAAGCTCAATGACGAAGGTGAACCCATGAAGTATGTCATATGGGACTGGCTCACCGTAGCAAGGAAGGAAGGCTCACGCTACAGGGAACGCAGGGAAGCTGTATTGGATAGGTCATTGACGCAAGAGGAGGTCAATGCTGACTCCCACGATCCGATTGCTGAGTTTATGGGACAGCGCGTTAGCTACGTTGTCAAACATAAGATCAGCGCAGACAAGACGTATGCTAACATAGAGACTTTATGGTTAGCTGGAGAACGCAAGGACACACCGGACGCTCCTGTTCAGATCATATCTGAATGCAAAGCCCTTGAGCAAATGGCTATTGCTGCTGATATAATCAAGCCATCTCAACTGGATGCACTACGCACCAAGTATGGGCAGAGTCCTAACATTGAGCAGTTCACTATGATTGCTGCTGCCCAATACAAGGAGGCATTAACCGCACAGACGCAGAACATACAGCAAGAGGATGACTCGGACCTCCCGTTTTAGTTAAGTTAAGTAAACACAATGGCTTACAATAACCTATAACAGGAGCATAAGGTGGGGATGCAACGCTTAGATGGGTTGCTCCCCACCTTATGACACAAGGAGACAAGCCAATGATCATTCCATTTGAAACTATAATAAATAAAAACCCTGAGATGATCAGTGATTATGAGCATGAAGTTTTAAACCACGACACATACAAGGAGGGTACTATATTTATATCATGTAGCAGTGAAAAAAATCGCTACAAAGAATACTGTGTGATCTGCGAGGATGATTGGCTTTGCACTTGTCCTGCATTTAGAATGACCAAGGAGCCAAGCATATGTAAGCATATCAAAAGCGTCACTATGGATATAAACATTATCTTTGAGAAGATAACTAAAGACCCTACTTGGTGTGCCACCCCGAAGGACTCCAAGCTTAGACTGCACCTGCTTGAACCAGAGCAATTTAAAAGATCCCTCGTGTCCAACCTATTGCAATTCGGAAGAAAGGCTTATATCAAATGAGGGAAGATAGGACAGATAGAAATGTAAAAAGCAAAGGCCACCTCATAACAGCTATGCTTAAAGACTTACATGATGCCGATCTGTTTATCGCAACAACAACTAAGCTTAGCGATGATGACGATACTCCAGATACATTCAGCACCATACGATGGATGTATGACAATGAAGTGTCTGAAGAGATTATCATAAAACATTTAGCATATCTTTTTTCTGAACCGTGGATAACAGACCAGATGATCTTGTCTGCTCATCTATTATCAATTCAACTAAGAGAGGGTGGATCAAATGAGTGAACCAAAAAATGGACAGGTAATGATTAAGCCATCAAGCTATGAGTTTATGTATGTAGAACCGGGCAGCTCTATGATTAACTTATTTAAAAACAGAGGCTTGATAACTAAGATCGCAAATCTTTATCCTAAAACAGACCCGCAATATAAATGGCTTACGTGGGGTAAGGAAAACTGCCTGAACTTTAAGGAGGAATTTCAAAAGCAGACCAACGTACCTTTTCCTTCTCATATAAAAGAAGGGATAGCAAGAGTTGTTAGATTCACTGTGCTCTTAACATTGCTTGATGAGAGAGAAAGGATGGAGCTTATGAGAGAAGGAAGGAGCGATGCAGTTATTAGAAAACATTGCCTAACATAACAAAGGAGAATTTACGTGCAATATAAATATAACATAACCTCGATGGAGTTGCATGAAAAGTTTCACGAGCAATACGAGATATGGCTGAACAAGGACAGCTCTATTAACCGCGATAATATCTACGAAAGAGTTAAAGAGCGCAAGTCGAATAGGCAGTTGAACTGGAAGTACGAGGACTGGCTTGCTCATCAACTTGACTTTGCTCTACACCAACTCGAAGAAGAGGAGCTACCTCGCCGTGGTTATTACTAAACCCTCACTCTCCCTCGCGTGCGCGTGCGCGTTTTTGTACACAGGATTTTTTTCCGAAGGAAAAAAAGACTGGATGCTGGACGGTATGAACAGGCTAAGACCGTTATTGCCTGTACACGTACAAGCCTGTTTAAAGCCTGTTATAAACGTCATCTCCCGAAGGGAGATGTATAATCGCGCCCACGCGCACGTATGCGTAATATGGTATTCGTGTGCGCGTTGGATGGCTTCCAAATTTTTGGTTGACAAAAGCCAAACGGCATCGTATGTTTGTTGAAGCAACCCATCACCGAGGGTCAAATGAAACTCAACAAAAAAAAGATCAAAATGCTGATGATATACCACGACATCAAATCGGATCGCGTGCTGGCAGAGCGCCTTGGAAAGCACACCTTCGTGGTCAACCGATGGATTAATGGCGTTCACCTACCGCGCAAGAAAGACCTCAAGGCATTGGCAACTTTGCTGTGCACAACTGAACAGGAGATTCTAAGTGAATAAATCATACACAGAAAATACGTGGCCCAAGGATCGCTGGAAAAACTTTTCCTTTGGGGAAATCAAATGCAAGCACACTGGCAAATGCGTCATGTCAGAAGAAGCAATGGACCTTCTGCAAAGGCTGCGATCTGAATTGGGATTCGGCTTGACCATTACGTCAGGCTATAGAGACAAGCAGCATCCCGTTGAAGCAAAGAAGATTGCTGAAGGAACCAGCACCGGAGGAGCGCATACCTATGGCAAAGCTTTTGATATTGCCATTGACGGCGAGAAGGCTTACAGGCTTATAGGTAAAGCAATTGAGATTGGCTTCACTGGCATTGGTGTGAGCCAGAAGGGAGAGAGTCGCTTCGTTCATATCGACACGATCAATAAGCAAGACGATCCAGACTTTGGTGCTCCACGCCCCCACTGCTGGAGTTATTAAATATGAAAGCACTTAAGAAAGCAAACTATAATCTATCCCCCTCAGACGTTGATAACATAAACCACATTGAACAGTGTGCGAAGGACGCTGGCAAACCTATAGACAGAGAGACAGCACGCACCATCTACCGATCTATTAAGAACTCAGAGCTGTACACTAATGACAAGTATCAAGTTGCTTTACGTAGGCATAGGATGGATGCGCCCGAAGCTGAAAACCCCTTGATCGTTAGTCATCTTTCAATAAAACGAATAGACAAAAAGGCACAAAGAGACTGGCGTGACTTTCAAGAAATTAAAAACCAACTGCTTGGCAAAGAAGTGGAAGCAGTAGAACTGTATCCAGCTGAAAGCCGAAAGGTAGATGCTGCAAACCAGTATCATTTATGGGCGCTACCGGAGGGACAGCAGTGGCCCATTGGATTTACGGAAGGTCTTATCAACGAGGACAGCAATAATGGCGCAATACAGCGTCCCTTTAACGAAGAGATATCAGATGAGACAGGCAGTGAATCTTAAGAAGATTCCAAACAAAGACTTAGAAAGAGTATCAAGAATGTATCTCAGCAACGAAATGGCAGGAAGGGCCATTGGTGTATGCGGAGCATCCTTTACAAGGGAGTGTAAAAAGAGAGGAATTAAACCACCTTCTGAAAGGAATTGAAATGACAAGCGAATGGAAGAAAAAGATTAAAGAGCTGTTTAAAAATCCAGACATTGAAACTTCTCTTGTCAACAAATACACAAAGAACAATAAGACAACTAAGTGTTTACTATGGAAGATTGAACATATGTCATTCAGCGAAGATGAGCTTATTAATATATACAATCACTGCACAAAGGAGGTGGCTGCATCCGTAGACAAAGTAATTATTAAAAGAGAAGAGGAACAACGCGAACGAATAAATAAGGCAAGACAAAAAAGCAAATGGTAAATGGACTACCACCCCAAACCATATGAACCATAGGAGATTCGCTAATGCAGCAGCCAGATAAAACAGAGCTTGCTATCATGGACAAGGCAATAGATCAAGGCTTCTTAGAAGAAGCATACGATCTATTGTGGGACCATTACGGGAAAAAGAACTACGCTAAAGGCAAGAAGTACTATCAACGAAAGGACTGCCAAGACTTTAAAAAAGATTGTAGTAATCTATGGATGGCTGTTCAGCCTACAGATGGACAGCTATTTCTTGAAGGAATTAAAAAGCACTTAGTCGATCATAGCAGCAGTGGAATAGGAAACATAGGAGACTGGATGCCCAGCGCAGCCAATCTTGCGAAGCACATTTCCACCGCTACAAAAGAAAGGTCTGCTCTTAGAACCCTTGAAAATGATAGACGTATCTCTAGTTTAAAGGTACCTATAGAAGAAGCAAAAGCATCTATTGTTCAAATAACAGACCCCTTGTTAAGGGCTGCATTTAAGAAAGACTTCATTGAATGCATACCAAACAATGCCAGCAGATGCCCTACCTGCGGAGATACAGGAAGAGTACCTTTTTACTTTTATCCAGAAAAGAAAAGTCATATATTTTTACAGAAAGAATGGTTTGACTTATGCGATAAGTCACCAGACAAAGCAGCTATGTTTCAGATATCAACAGCTGTTTGCGATGAGTGCGACATAGGCACTGAGCTTTATGATTCTTTCTCAGATAACTCAAAGGCTCATGTGCCACCGAGCTATTGGAATATCAAACGACTTGCTGGTAGGAGAAAGGAAAAAGGCAAGGAGCTTAGCCGAAAGAAGCAAGAAGCTATGGCTCAAAGAAAAGATTTATTCTAACTATTAGCCCCATAGCCGCGCCAACTTAAAACAAAACACACAAGACCTCAGTCAAAGGAACTATTGTGTGGGACATATGTGTATGGATAATATGCTGGGGAGCATACTCAAACACTGCGGCTATGGGGCTACTTAAAAGCATGACACAGAAAGATAAACAATGGATAATAAAGAATTAGAAAGGACACTGCTACAAATGCTTCATCGAATATGGAGCATTACGTCAAAAGAAGAAAGACTTGGATATGAGAAAGCGGTTAGCCAAATTAGACAGAAGCTTTTTCCTAAAAAAGAAAAGAGCAAAGATGTATGAATATAGATGGATTGTTGATATCTTTTTAGGAATGATCATCTTTGTATCGGCTTGCTTTCTATACACTGGTATAGAGATGATAGTTAAGGAAAGAAAAAATAAGGATATATAAATGTATGTTAATCGTATTAATGAAGGAGTCGTGCGTGTTGGTGTAAACTTTAAAACAGATTCATTAAAAGAAAAAATTAAGATACTTGTTATGTCGGACCAGCATTTTGACTCAAAGCAATGCGATAGAAAAATGCTTAAAAGTCACTTCGACCAAGCAAAAGAATTGAATAGCCCCGTGCTAATGCTTGGAGACTGGTTCGATGCAATGCAAACACGCAACGATAAGCGTTCAATGAAGTCTTCTTTAAAGGCAGCATACCTTAATGCTTACCTTGATGATCTTGTAGATGAAACAGTAGAGTTCCTTGAGCCTTACTCCAAGAACATAGCGGTCTGGGCTTGGGGAAACCATGAGTCTGCTATACTTAGAAACAATGAGACTCGACTTATAACAAGGGCCATAGAAATCCTCCGACTCAAAACCAAATCCAACATAATGGAAATGCCTTATAGGGGATGGATATTCTTAGAAGCCAAAGACCCAAGAAACAAGATCAGAAGTAAAGCAGTAAAGATAGCATACACACATGGCGATGGTGGCTCAGCACCTGTCACTCGTGGTGCTATAAAGTCAGCAAGAAGAGCGGTCATGTGGCCAGATGCAGACCTGTTCCTATCTGGTCACATACATGCACAGCTAACAATGCCTATCCCACGCTATAGAATAACAGAGCGTGGCTATGAATACGAAGACGAACAGATTCACGCGCAGCTCCCCACCTACAAAACAAAATCCAAACACGATGGATGGGAAGTAGAAAAAGGATTCGGCCCACCCAACATGGGAGGACTATGGATTGAATTAATGACAGAAAGAAACGGAGATCATATGATGGATATAACGGAGAAAATAATCCAGCTTAGACGCGAGGGTAAGACCGGAACCGAAATCTTCAGGCTTACCAACGTCTCGTATTATCATCAGTCAAAAATATACCGCGATGAGAATGTCCCGAC
>Ga0208644_1000470_pt1 | contig 34381 bp, 54 predicted proteins | sample VirMetDEL_Nov_18_FD_184517 | JGI IMG/M metagenome (GOLD analysis project Ga0208644, IMG submission 184517) | Aqueous microbial communities from the Delaware River and Bay under freshwater to marine salinity gradient to study organic matter... | ecosystem: Environmental > Aquatic > Marine >...
ATGCTTGATTTCATTAGCTCGGATTGCTCGCGTGATGATTGGATAAGCGTTGGCATGGCTTTGCGTGATGAGTTTGGCGATGCCGCTTGCGATTTGTGGCATCGCTGGAGCCGCAAGGCAGGCAGCCGCTATGTGCATAATGAAGCGCAGGCTGTATGGCGTAGCTTTACGAATAACGGCGTGACCATTGGCACTATCATCCACATGGCCAAGCAAAATGGCTGGGTTCACATGGCTAAAAGCGAAAGCGGCGGCTTTATGGTGGATTTGTCCTATATAAAGGCGCTGGATGAACGCAATAAGCGGGAAGCGCAGCAAGAAAACGAGCCACTCTCAGTGCATGGCTTAGTGGGTGAAATTGCCGACTGGATTACTGCCAGCGCCATTAGACCACAGCCTATTCTTTCCCTTGCCGCTGCGCTAACTTTTGTTGGTATGCTGAAAGGTCATGTAGTCGAAGGCAAAACAGGCCTTAGAACCAATCTGCTTGCGATGTCACTTGCCCCTACAGGTGGCGGTAAAGAACATCCGCAAGCCTGCCTGAGAAAGCTTATTCGCGAATGTGAAATGGATGAACAGCTTATGGGTGAGCCTACATCAGGCACCGGGTTTCTACGTGCGCTTAATGATAGGGGCAGGGTGGCAATATGGGTGATGGATGAAATGGGTAGGTTTCTGTCTAATACCAGCCACCGTAATGCAGGGACGCATCAGCGGGAGATTATTGACTATATTATCAAGACATTCTCTTGCGCCAGTAGCGTTTTAAAGGGCAGGGAATATGCCGATAGCAAAAAGAATCCTACGATTGATATTGTAGAGCCGCATTTTTGCTGCCTCGGCTCCACTGTTTTAGAGCGCTTTCGTGAGGCATGTTCCAGCAGTGAGGTTATTGATGGCTTTCTAAACCGTTGGCTGGTTATGGCCACACATGACAGAGGGTTGCGGCAGCCATACGATAAAAGCAAGAAAGAGCCGCCTGCATGGCTTATCTCAAAAATACGCGAGATTGCGTCACAGCGTAAATACGAGCCGTATAGCGGCTTGGCCGTTCCCGTTGTGGTGAAGTTTACGCCGGAAGCGTGGGATATATTTGATAAGTACCGTAACGACATGGATAAGATGGTTAGCGAGGCGCAATATCCGTTAAGTGCACTTTATGCGCGTTGTGCTGAGCATGTGGAAAAGGTAGCCCTTACCATATGCGAGGATGACACCATCGGTATTCAGGATGTGAATGCTGCTATTAAGGTGGTTTCGTATTCCAACAACTGCATTATGGACTTTGCCGGGCTGCTATCAGACAATGAAGCGCAGGCCGAATATGTTCGGGTTAGAGAGATTATTAAAACGGCTGGCACGATTTCCAAAAGCGATTTAACCCGCAAGACGCAATTCTTGAAACGTATGCGACGGGTAGAAGTGCTTAATGACTTGATTGAAGCCGATGAAATAAGAATTGAAGAAAAACAAGGGGTTACTTATTTTTCAATTTAGCACTTTGAAATCATACGCTTTATAAAACAATAGCTTGGGCTATAATTCAATATTTCAGGGGGTTCCGTTTGCGCAGAATCCCTTTTTTGCTGTTAAGGTTTTGTTAACTTTTGAAATTCAAGCACTTCAACGGCCATTTCAACGGCGTAAGTTATTGCTATTTATAAATAAAAGCCCATTTCATTGAAATATGGGGGGTCTAGTATAGAACGGGGGAGAAATCTCACGCGCGCGTTATATATTATTATTATTATATTATATTGAAATATTGAATTTGTAAGTAAAGTATTGTTTTATAACAGTTTCTATTTCAAAATAGACCGTTGAATTCTGACCCATTTCAATTGAAGTCTGTTTTCTTGCTTTTTGGAGGGCTTTTCTGTTGCAAATAAGAAACAACCGGGTAAGGTAGAGAAATGCAAAAGCTTACAGAAGAATCCTACAACCTGCCAATCTGGGAAGGTATGACGTTTACCGAGCGCCTAAAGGCGATTTACGGCAAGCGTATCCGCTACACCCAGAAAACGGGCTTCATTCTGGATGGAAGGCCAATAAGCGCAACGGCGTTAGCGCAGATGGTGTTTCAATAGGTTTTTTGTGCATGATGACCTCTCCCAACTAGACCGTCGGTTGTTTGTTCCCGGCGGTCTTTTTTTTATTCTTAGCGTGGTTTTTTTATATTCGTTGCAATTAATGCTTGACCTTATGCGGCATCCGTTGCATAAAAGGGTTCTAACAAAGGAGAAACGTTATGTATAAAATCGAAAAAGGAATTGAAGTCGCGCCAGAGGGGCGTGGCAGGAAAGAAGGCTCATTGTCTGGCTTTCTGCGAGGGCTAAAGGTTGGTGATAGTTTTCTTGCGCCAGAGGAAAAACGGGGCAACATTCTAACCACTGGCCGCAAGCACGGTGTTAAACTGGTAAGCCGCCTGCAAGAGGATGGTGAGAATGTACGCATTTGGAGAGTGAGGAAGTAATGAACAAAACCCAAGCACAAAAACAGTATGACAAACTGGCCGCAGAGATACTGGCGGGCAAGGATTTGGAAAAGGTGGGTGAGTGATGTTTAAGCATGATTGCAAAATACATGGCCATAGGTTTGAGCCGAGATACAGTGAGGAGCCATCTGGCTATACATTCAGTGGAATGCGTGGTGTGAGTGCCTCTGCTTTGAGAGACTTATTGGTTGTTAAGAGATATATCCACGACGTATGCGTCAAATGCGGACAAATTGCGGAAAAGGTAGGCGAATGATGAATCCTAGATTTTACCATATCAGCACGTGGCAATATAAGCCAAAAGACCCGAAAAGAGTGCAAATAGATTTTTCCGATGACTGGCATATTATGGCCGAGTTCACGCAAGACGATGGACTAGAGGCTGTCGCTCACAAGCTATATTGCGTGGCAGACACTATTCTGAATAGGGCTAAATACGGGAGCAAAACCAATGAACACGATTGAAGAACTAGAGGCGCGGCTATGGGAATTTAAGACGAACAACCCGAAGCAACCGATAGATGCGTTAAATCTAATGGAAGACCTCCTAACCGCCCTCAAAGCCAGCCATGCCGCCCAGCGAGATATCTTCAAGCAATGGGCTGACAAGTATGCAGCGAAATGCAGAGAGAATGCGGAGCTGGAAACTACTCTCGTAATTGCCCAGAACGCCATACAAATAGCGCATTATCCGAAAGGCATAACCACAGGCGAGAGCGCATTAAAAAGAATCGAAAAAACCCTAAACCACAATAAAGCGAGTGAGTGATGGAAAAGTATTATAGAGCATTATGTAGCTCTTGTGGCTCTCTTAATAAGGCGAGTGATGACAGGAGGTTTCTAAGTCCGTTTTTCTTGCCGAGGCGTTGTGTGGGATGCGATAAGCATATGACCAGTAACGCCGATTGGGTTATTGAATACGGCTACATGAAGCGTATGGTAGAGTTTAACTTGTTTAAGCCATGCACTTGGTTTTCAGGTTATATATGGACGGTAATAAAATGACAGCCATGATACTGATACTACTGGCAATCGCAGCAGTTAACTTTACAGAGTGGAGGGGATAATGCCCCTGCCTATAATCATTCTAATCATGTCAAGCGTATGGTTACAGGCCTGCACCCGTCACGCCACACCGGGCGACTGGTGGCGCGGAAACGGTGAGCTGTACGACATAGGGCAAGTGAGAAAGCCGGAAATACCGAAGGAGGGAAAGTGACCTGCGGGCATTACAACAGCAAGATAATCGAAAGCCGCCGAAAGGAAGAAACCAACGGCTTCTGTGTGGTGCGTAAGCGTGTTTGCGTTGCCTGCAAGGAAAGATTCTCAACCCGTGAGACAATACAATACACCTCACACCAGCTAAAGAGCTGAAAGACCTGCGCAAGAAGATACGGAAGATTGAAACGGCGCTGAAAGAATGACCAGTTGACAGAAAGCGGCGTTGCGGCCATAATCACGGCATGGCTTGTAAAAAGAAATCAAACGGCGGTAAAAAGAAATGACTGAAGAAACCATCTTAGGCGAAGAAATCCCTACTGTTGAAGCCCCTCTTGTTGAGGAAGAAAAACCAAAGAAGCGCGGGCGCAAGAAAAAAGAAGCCCCGTCAGCAAAAGAAGAAACCTCTACAGAAGTAGTGAAAGAAGTGGCTGAACCTGTTCATGACGTGGTTAGCCCGGAGACTATTGCGCGCCAGCTAGGTGCCGTGGTTATTTTTAAGCAGGACGAGTATTTCACACTATCCAAGCCCGCTATGAACAGCGAAGGCAAAAACACAGGAACGTTAATCCACGGCATCAACACTAAAGGCCTGACCGAGCAGGCTATTATTGATGCGTTTGTGAATTTGGGCTACTAATGGCTGGTGGGCGTCCTTTAAAGTTTGAATCGCCTGAAGAGCTGCAGGCAAAGATAGATGAATACTTTGCTCATGCTGATGATAGCAAGCGCCCTTACACACTGGCAAGCCTTGCCTACCACCTAGACTGCGACACAGAAACTCTTCGCAACTATGCAGGAAAAGAAGAGTTTTTTGGTACGATTAAAAGAGCCAAGGTAAGAATAGAGGCATCTAAGGCGGAAAAACTGGAGTCTAAAGACTATTCGACTGCTGGCCTAATATTTGACATGGCAAATAATCATGGATATGCAAATAAGCAGACATTAGGCGGCGATTCATCGAACCCGCTAGCATTTAAGAATGTTGAGCCATCAATAGACGAAGTTATAGCTAAGCTCAAAGAGCTTGGGTTGCCGACTGACGTTTACGAGAAATAATGGATGCGATACAGGCGCTCGATATACTAGCAGCACATGAGGCTAGAGAATCATTTTATGCGTTTAGGCAGCACATCAGCACGAAAGTAAATAAAGGCCGCACGCTTAAAACAGGCTGGTTTGTGCGTGATTTATGTTGGCACTTACAGCAATTCTATGACGACCTTGTAGCTGGCAAGAAACCAGAACTTATTATAGAGGCTCCGCCGCAGCATGGAAAAAGCGTGGCGGTTATTGAGTTTATCGCTTGGCTATCAGGAAAGCACCCTGAGCTTCAGACTATTTATGCAAGCTTCTCTGATAGGCTGGGTGCAAGGGCTAATTTGCGATTGCGCCGTATATTCAGAAGTGAAAAGTTTAAGCAAGTATTCCCTGATTTTGTTATAGGCGCAAAAGGCAGCACTATGAACATGAACTTGCTAGAGTACAGCGGCAATGATGGACTATTCAGAAACACCACTGTCATGGGTTCAATCACGGGTGAAACGCTAAACCTTGGCGTAATTGATGACCCTATGAAGGGTAGGGAGCAAGCAAACTCTGAAACAATACGTGAAAAGACTTGGGATTGGTTTACGGATGACTTTTTTACCCGCTTTGATGAAAATGCAGGGCTTCTTGCTATTCTGACCCGCTGGCATGTAGATGACCCTATAGGAAGGCTATTAAAAGCTGAGCCTAACATAAAGGTTCTAAAATATAGAGCTATTGCCACAGAGGATGAAAAGCACCGCAAAGCAGGCGAGGCTCTTTTTCCAGAGCATAAATCATTAGAGTTTATTGAGAAGCGCAGAAAAATACTCGGCTCCCTTAACTTTGAATCGCTTTACCAGCAAAACCCTATGATGCCAGACGGTGACGTGTATAAATATAGCTGGTTCCTGCGCCATAGCAATATACCTGAACCGGTAACAAAGTGCATTCATTCTTGGGATACCGCAAGCAAAGACAAGGAGCGAAACGACCCTAGCGCATGCACTGTTTGGATGATTGATGATGCGAACAACAGGGCAATGCTTAAATTTGTCTTTAATAAGCGTATGCTATACCCAGAACTTAAAAAGAAGGTTGCAGAAATTGCGTCAATGTACCCGCCTGATGCTATATTGATTGAGGATAAGGATAGTGGGCAACAGCTTATACAGGACACAAAACAATATACCAATTTGCCGGTTATAGCGATAACTCCTAAGGGTAGTAAAATAACAAGAGCTGAGACATCTAGCTTTTTAGTGGAAGCGGGCCGCGTATCATTGCCCAATCAAGCACCTTGGTTGGCTGAATATGAAACACAAATACTGGGCTTCCCAAACACGGAAAAATACGATATGGTAGACAGCACAAGTCAATTTCTTAACTGGTGGCGGTCTAAGGATAAAAATGACGCATACAGGCAACAACTGTTAAAGGCGCTCGGCCAATGATTTCTGATGATGAGATTTTAGATAAATTCAACCGGCGTATGACCGACTACTTTTCCACGACTGTCGCGCAGCGCCAAGAATCGCAGATAATGTACCAGATTAGGGATGGCCATGTCGTCACCCCTCCACGCTCGCCTTATGATAGAGGGCAGCGGATGGCTATTGAGGATGATGCAGAGAATTATCGGGTGCCTGTGGTTATCAACCGTGTGGCGCGATACCTTGACGCGATTGTGGGTAATGCCATTCAACATGGTAAGATTGTGGAAATGCTAGCCAATGACCTTGAGTTTGACTCGCAGATAGACATTGGCAACGATATTAAGGATTATGTGGAATTTGAGGGTGGATATGAATTTAGCCGCCCTGTGGCGTTTCTGGACTCCCTAACTCGTGGCTTTGGCGCTGTGGTTACGCAGCTTGATACGACGGTGGCCGGGATGCCTGCCGGAAAGCCATCAATTGAGCGCAAGTTCTTTGCGGCCTATGACACTGCCCCGCGTGCAAATGACATCAACGCCCATGCCTCGTGGTGTTCTTACGCTGACCCGGTTGCGCTGGAGGATTTAGATAGTTACCTGCGATTGCGCGGTATCGACCCTGAGAAACTGAACGGCGGTGGCGATTCGTTCATGTGGAATTATCTGGAATACTGCAATCCAGAGAATGAGGGTTTGCTGGAGTTTGCCCATAAATATTACTGGCATGACCATAAGAAAGTTTATGACGTAGTAAACCCGTATATGGGGCGGGCGCAGCAAATTCAGGAAGCCGCACAAAATGACGAAGGTGTGTACGCGCTACTTGAGAAAATGAGTGACGCTCTGGGTGTGCAGATACAATCAAGTCTATGGACATTGGATAAAGATGGCCTTCAGGAGGTTGATTACTTCATTGAGAATATACGCGAGCGCACTGGAATGAATATCCAGAAGCTTGAGCGCTCTGAACGTGAGACTAAATTCTACCAACAAGCAGAAATCATCCGGGGCACTGTAGTTAAAAAGGCACCGTCATTCTGCCAGAAAGGGCACGCGCTTTCATTTATTGCTGGCTTCTATGACGAAACTTTGGGTTATCACTACGGCTTAATGCGTAGCGCTGCACAGGCGCAAATAATGCAGGATGAGGCTATGACAGCCTTCCACAATTACGCAATGCGCGCAGAAGTGGGTGGCACGGTTGCGGTAGCTGGCGGCGGAGATGGTATAGAGCAATTAGTTGACCAGTTGCGTCGTAAGCGTAGCGTTGTTTCTGCGCCGGAAAATGGCTCTGTGAACTCCATTGGCTTACCAGACACCACGCAGGCATTTGTTTCTCTGATTGCTGAGTATAAAGAGGCCATCCCGACATTGTTAGGCGTGCCGCCTGAAATTCTAGCCACACTATCTACAAAAGATACTGGCGAGGGTTTAGTACGTGCGATGGTTGAGCGGATGAATGTTGCACTGCTTTACGTGATGAACAGCAGCAACAGCCAGTTACGCCAGCAGGCTTATATCTCGTTAGACCTTGCTCGTAAAATGGTTGACACGGGCGATACAAGGCTAATCCGCGCCATCACCCCGCACCATTCAGAGGAAGACTATATCAAGTTCACGAAAGAAAACTTCGCCCGTAGTTACACGGCTGTCTTGCGCGAGCGCCCCGCGACAGAGGATGCCAAGAAGCGTGATTTCCGTCTGCTTATTGAGGGTGCGGCACTGTTGCCAGAACAGGAGCGCGCGGCATTAACGCCTATCATTGTTGAGAATATGCCGATTAGCTTCGAGATGAAGCGTGACGCAAAAGAGGCGCTAGCCCCCAAAGCTCCGCCGCCACCAGACCCAGTAGAGCAACAGCTTGCAATGCGTGAGCGCGTGGCCAGCATCTCTATGATTGAGGCGCAGGCCGCACAATTGCAGGGCGAGGCAAATGTGAGTGAGCGCGAAGCAATTATCCGCATCGAGAAAGCGCTGAGCGAGATTCGTAAAAATATGGCACAATCTGCTGAATATCAGGCTGATGCAGCAAAGAAAATGGCGGAAACTGAGAAGGTTGACGTTGAAACTGTTAACGCTATGATGAAGCCAGTCGAAAATATAATGCAACAATAAGGAATCCACCATGACCGAATCCGCAGAAAAGCAGCCAGAGGCTGAACAAACCGTTGAAGAGCAGACAGAGGAAGCAATCACCAATGAGTTTTTCGATGAACCCTTAAACCTTGAAACGCCCGAATCTGAAGAAAAGCCAGCTACAGAAGTTGAGGAAGGTGACGAGCCTGACGAAGAGGAGGAAGAGTCCGAAGGTGAAGAATCTGAGGAGCTAAAGCCAGAAGAGGAAGAAAAGCCCAAAAAGCGTGAGCCTCGCTGGAAACGTGAAGCAGAGCGCGCAAGGCGTGAAGAGGCTGCGCGGGTTGAGACAGAGCGCCAGCTTGCCGCGCTGCAGGAGCAAAATAAAAATTTAGAGGATTTACTTAAGAACAAACTATCCGGCAAAAGCGAAGAGGATGTTACTGAAGAGCAAAAGGATGCCTTCTTAAAGCAGAATGGCTTTAACCCTGACGATATTGTCGATAAAGACACAGTCATCCAGATTCTACAGAATTCAGGAAAGACTATGCAATCGGTTGACGCCTTGCGCGGGCAGATGATGGCCAATACCATTCAATCATCTATTGTAGCCGCCAAGCAAACAACCCCTGACATTCAAGATGCAATGAAACACTTTGCTAGCGTGAAGTCACAAGAGTACAAACTTCTAGCCAATCAATCGGGCGAGAAACTGAGCGATGAAGATGCGGCACAGCGGGCTATATCGGCGGCCAGTGCGTTGATGATTTCCGCTGCTGAAACAGGTCAAGACCCTGCGGCTGCTGTCTATGAGTATGCCAAGGCTATGGGGTACAAGCCTAAGAAAGACTTGCCAAAGCAGGATGATATTGATATTAATAAACTGCAGGAGCTGCGAGACACTGCGGGCAAACCGTCTTACAACGTAGCACCTGTTGGTTCTAAGGGGCCAAACAATTTCGAGGCCACGGCCAAAAAGCGTGGATATGACCCTAGCGAGATGTTTGACCTCTAATACGCTTCACAGTGCGGGATAAACTGTCATAATTTACGCGATTCGCGGCGGGATAACGGCGGATTACCGGTGATATTTTAGCCGATTGAGCTGGTACGCGACCCACGGATGGGGATTTAGGCTGAGTATTTAACCTAATAACCTATTACTATGGAGTAATATTATGACAGTAGCAGCAATCGGCTCGCTTGCGTCTTCGCAAACGGGTTTTGTGCTACCACAGGCCAGTAGTGACTTATCTACTGATATGACTCATGCGAATGAGATTCTGGTAGCAATGAAAAACGAGGGTATTGTCAATATAGAGCGCAAACTGGAAACAGTTTCTGGCGCTGGTGTTGAAGTCAATATCCGTAATCTTTATCGTCCGGGCGGCTTGCCTAATCTAGGTGATGGCGACCCTTATGAAAACGCTGACGTTCCTAAATACGGGAACCGCTCGCTGAATATCAATAAGTTCTGGAAAAGCTTTGAGTTTGACCGTCCTACTTCATTCAGCCAGCAAATGACCAGCATTGACCTGCAAAAGTTCCACCCAGAAAACTACAAGAACTACTTCGCTGACTTGTTCTTGAAGGGATTGATGACTCAGGGCGGTTCGGCAACGAACTTGAGCTTAAGCTCTCCTGACCTTGACCTTTCTGGTATCACGGGAACTGACCGCACTAAATTGACAATGGGTAATGCAGCCATCGCGCCATCTGGTGAATATCATCAGGTTGCCGGTGAGCTTGTGGCATCAAAAACGCCACAGACATTGACATCATCTGACACTTTGACGGTTGGCATGTTGATGAAAGCTGCCACAGAAATTGGCAAGACTCGCGCTAATCTGACGCGCTGGAACATTAAGAGTGTTAACGAGCTAGGTTGTGTGTTTATTGCACAGTCTGATTTGTTCAACCTGATGAACCAAAGCGTGTCTATCGGCAACAACTATGTGTTTGGTGATGTGTACCAACGCCAGATTCAGGCAAAAGATGCCAAAGAGATTGGCGGTATCATCCACTCATTCACCATGCCGGGCATTCCGTTCAAGTTCTGGGTTCTGCCGGATAGCTACTTTGAGGCCGCAGTTTCTACTGCTGATTCCTCTTCTGTTGCTAATACGCGCCGCTTGTTCATCCTTGGCCGTAACGCGCTTGATGTTGCCTTCGGACGCATCAACGCGGGTAAAGATGTATCCTCTCCGTTTGTTGTTAAAGTTGACAACAACTGGAAGCCTCTGGGCGTTAAATCGTTCGGTCTGGCGCAGGGTGCTTTTGGTGGCAAGAAAGCGCAAATTCCAAACAAGTCAACGGGTACTGCCACTGATTGGGCAACCTACACCATTGACGTACACACAGGAGCATAAGAGATGACTGATTTTACTGGTACTCTTGTAGTAGAGCCGCGCATTGGTGACCTTGACAAGGTCTGCCATACAAAGGTTCTATTCACACTAACCGAAGCATTAGCGACAACTAATAGCTATACCTTCACTCCTTTTATTGATGGCTATTATTCCGTTGTAGAAGATGTGCAGCTATATGGTGTTAACGCTGATACTAATGCAACCCCAACCGGCACGTACACGCTTGGCACGACAGATGATAAGGACGGGCTTTTGACTACTAAAGCCATGTCCGTAGCACTGCAGAACAGCCTTGCGTCTCAAGTGAATTATTTTGGTGATGGCGACCTGATTAAAAACCAGACCGTTATTACAGGTGACACGCTTGAGCTTGATGTAACTGCCAATCCTGCCACTGGCGCAACCGCTGGTGACATTTGGATTGACCTTTACTTCCGCTTGGTTTCCAAGAATTACTCGTAAAGGGTAATTCATGACAACCCTGCTGGATGTTCGTAATGCGGTTAAACGTAAGCTGGTTCTAAACGACACAGTTTATGACACTGATATTGACGATTGCATTCGGCAAGTTCTCCGCTCTCGAAATCAGGATAAGCTCTGGTTTCTTGAGCGCGTAGGGACGCTGACGTTGGAGCTGGATTCCTCTAGCGTCAGCTTTCCTGCATCTTATGGAGACATTGAGCGAATTGACCTAATCCGCTCCGGCCAGCGTTCTGAGCTTGCCAATATCCCTTATAAAAAATTAGAAGCGCGGTATTACTTGGAAGACCCGATTACGTCTGGTGTTCCGGAGGCTTATTCTAAAGTCAATCGCACACTGTATTTTTCACACACGGCAGACCAAGTTTACACGCTGCCAACCACTTATTACATTCGCGACGAAACCCTGCCGACACTTGATACGGATACAAGCGTATGGTTTGGCGATGACGGGTTTGACCTTGTGCGCGCACAAGCAACCTACTTCATGCGCGTTGGCCCAATGGAGCAGGAGAGCGCAAGCCTGAATGAAGTAACCATTGCGACACAAATATTAAACGAAAAGCACCGACAATTTAGGACGTATTAACCATGACGACTAACCTGCCATTTTCAACCCCCGCCATTCCGACGCCTAAAGACCCGGCGTTTAAAGATAACTATGCCGATAGCCTTATTAATGGCATTCTGGCTGCTCAGGATGGCGTAGAGCGTATGTTTGGAACGTGGACTATCATTGCGCCGGAAGATGGTGTTGCTTACCCGCTAATCATGGCAACGCGCTTTCCATTTGATATTGAGCGTGCATATTATAAGACCAACGCTGGAACAGCCACGGCGGATATTAAAATAAACACCACAAGCGTGACCAGCCTAGATGCGCTGTCTGTTACATCAACTGAGCAAAACACTAACGCAACGGGCGCTAATTCTGCGGCGCAAGGCGATGACGTGACGGTGACGTTTTCAAGTATTAGCGGAACGGTAGAACGCATTACAATCACACTTTACGCAAACCGGACGGGATTAGGCGAGGACATTTAATGTTAATGGGATTAGGTGGCGGTATTATCACAGGCGGTGGTGGTTTTGATATTGCCAACGCCTCCTATGATAGCATTAACCTTGATGTGTCAAGTCAGGCGACCCAGCCTAGTGATATATTCTTTGGCGACTCAGGCTCCAAGTTTTATGTTCCCGATAACGCCACAGGTAAGGTTTACCAGTTTAACCTATCGACATCATGGCTTTTAACGGGTGGCGGCTATGCCAGCAAGAGCTTTGATTTTACTGGCCAGCTTGCTTTTTGTAGCGGAATATTCTTTAAATCTGATGGCACTAAGATGTATCTTTTGGGTGGCTCAGCATCAACACAACGCGATAAAATATATCAATATAGCCTATCAACGCCGTGGGATACGGACACGCTATCGTATGATTCTGTAACTATTACCCTTAGCCCCGGCGCGGATTGCGGCTCAATGGCATTCTCAACCGATGGAACCGGACTCTATGTGGCTGATAATTTCACAAACCGGGTTTATCAATATGTCTTATCTAGTGGATGGGTTTTGAGTACAGCCAGCTACGCGAGCAAAAGCCTGTACATATTCGGGCAAGAAAGTGTGCCGGAGGCTTTGGCTTTCAATCCTAACGGCACAAAGATGTATATTGGTGGCCAGACAAATGACACCATTTATCAATATAGCCTTGGCACTGCATGGGAAGTCCAGACAGGCTCTTATGACAGTGTGAGTGTTGATGTATCGGCTCAGGCAGACCCACCAACGGGATTGGCTTTCCGCGCTAGTGGCGGGCGCATGTTTACCATTAGCAATAACCAAGATTATGTAGCGCAGTTTAGTTTGTAATGCCGATAGCAGATTTTAGATATATACCGGGCACGATAAAAAACCCGCAGAATACCAAAAGCAGCCAAGCGGCTTTTGAGGAGACTTCGCTTGTAAATTTCCCCGATGGGAAGCTCACACCGCTGCCTAACTTTTTCAGCACAACATTCTTGACGGTTGCTGGTGATTTGGAGGGGATATGCCGCGCACAATGGGCAGCACGCAAGCGCGGCGGTGATTCCGACTCCGGCGCTTACTATTATTTCGGCACGCATAGCCATTTTTATTCACTATTCCGTGGTGATTTATACAATATCACACCATTAGAGGGGCAAAAGTCTGAACTACTTGGCAGCGACCCGCTGTCGTTTGCTAGCACAGATGCGACCATGACCGTTACATGGACGGCGCACGGGCTGTCGGTTGGTGATTATGTGGTGCTTTCCGGCGCGACGGATGCGGCCTCTGTCGTGGCGGCAACCTATATCAATATCGGTCATGTCGTGGATACTGTACCAACGGCTGATACTTTCACGGTAGAGTTAGGCACCACGGCGGGAAGCACCGCTACAGGCGGCGGCGATGCGGTAATAGCTTCGTCTATTGCGCTAGATGACACATTAGGAACTGACCCGCTATCGGTTACGGATACCGAAACGGCGGTTGTGGTAACTTACACCGACCACGGTTTTACTGTAGGTGACAGGTTCATGTTACAAGGTGCTACGGCAACGGGCGGGGTAACGGCGGCAACATTGAATGCTGAGCATATCGTGACGGTGGTTACGGACGCAAACACGTTTGAATTTGAGGCAACCGCAGCGACCAGCACCACTACAGGCGGCGGGAGTGTGGTTAGAATCTATCGCCAGATTGCGGCTGGTATCGACGTACAGCAATTAAATAGCGGTTGGGGTTATGGAATTTTTGGCCTTGGCATCTTTGGCATTGGCGGCTTCTCTGACACTGAGCAAGCCTATCCACGCATTGCATCCTTTGACAATTTCGGAAACGATATTGTTTTCTGCCCGGGTGATTACAACGAAGGCGACGGGCAAAAGATATATTTTTGGAATCAGGATACCGACATAGCCCCGACCGTGCTCACGAATGCCCCGACTAACTGCAACTGGACGTTTGTATTGAATAACGCTGTAGTGGCTCTCTGTGATTCGCAGGTGAAGGTTTCAGAGATTGGAAACGCGACAGTTTGGAGTGGATTAACGACCTACAGCGTCACGGTTCAACGTACATCCCGCCTATTATCGGGCTTCCCCGTAGGTGAAAAGCAGGCGGTAATCTTTGCGCCTGACCCTTACTTACTGCGCTTTGTAGGGGGTGAGTGGGATTTCGTAGAACTAGGCATTGAGTTTGCTATAGCTGCGCCGAATGCGGCCTGTAAGTACAAAGACGGGCTTTTATGGTATGGTGAGGATGGTAATTTCTATTTCTTTAATGGCTCTAACGTCCAGACTATCAAGAATGAGCAGAATGGCGAGTATATTTGGGAAAATATAAACCGTAACGCTATCTGGACTACGTTTATGATGGCCGACCAGAAGCATTCACAGGCATATTTATACTTTCCTACCGGCTCAAGTGACAACCCTAACGAATATGTGATATTTAACTCTGGCGCAGGAGATATTCCATCCAGTTTCACGCTTGGCGAGCAAGATAGGACATCCTGTCAAAAACCAGCCATCATTGATACACAGTTTTACATGATGAATCAGTCGGATGCCTATTCTCATTTTCAGTCCGGCACGTCTGAATTTGCATGGTCGGCCAAAAGTGCTTATTTCTACATTAACGGCGTGAATCGGTTTAAACTGACTTCTATTATGCCTGATATGTATCGCAGCGGCTCGGTTAATATTCAGATATACTCAAAAGAAACCCCGCAAGGAACAGAGGTAAGTAACGGAACTTACACCTTGACAACAGCGGATGGCTATAAAACCGTGCGCGGGGCGGGTAAGTTGATGGCCTTAGAGTTCTCTGGTAGCTCAGATGTGACACTTCAGGGCGCAAAGCTTGACTTTAGGGCAATGGGGGGTGGTTTAAGATGACAATGAATCTATTCGGCAATGACGCTACTGTGCAGACTATTATAGCTGAGCGCCGCAATGACGTGGCAACAGTTGATAAATTACAACAGAATAAACAAAACGGGCGCGAGCGTACCGGATTAAGAGCAGTTCCATCTGCGGGCGACCCGCTATCAGAGGGTGACAAAGTGGGTGATTTCGTTTATAGTTCCGGGTATATATATCTGGCCTTCACGAATGAATCCAACGTGAAACAATGGGGACGCATAGCAATTACAGTTTCGTAGGATTCAATTATGGCTGAAGAAAAAGAACAATCCACATTAGGCAAGGTTGCAGGCGTAGCAGGGAATTTGCTTGACACCTACTCGCAGGCAATGGCCGGTGATACAGTAACGACACCCGGAAGGTCTGGATTTAACGCGCTGCCGGGGCAGGTTCAGGACTTCTTACTAAAAGAAATGTTTCCCGATATTGTGGCGCAATACAACATGCCACGACCTAAGCCTATCATGCGCGAATATACCGAGGCGGAAGCATTGGAGCCTATTTTCGGCTCTCAAGCGCGTTTAGGTATGCAAAGAGCTATGACACCGCCATTTACACCAGAAATGCAGCGCAAAGACGTGGTTATTGATAATTACGGCAATGATGTAACCAGCTCACTCCCCGGCTATAATGCTGAAACCGATTCATATATGACGCCATTTGGTCAAGTAATCCAAGGTGAAGCGGGGAAACGTGCGGCTGAAGCGGCTGGTATTGGTGCGGATATAAAAGATATGTTTAGTAGGGCTGGCCGCAGAATGCAGGGCAGCGAATGGCTTACACCGGCTATGATGACAGAATCTGGCCGCGTTAACCCGTACACGGGGCGTAAGTTCGATAGACAGGCAGCGTTGGATGCGATTTCTACAGGCGACTTTAGCTCGCTATACCAACAAGGCGGCAATGCCATCTACGACCCTACACGCTCACTAATGCAAAAGCTTATCCCTATGGCGGCCTTAGCGGCGATTGGCGCTCCTATAGCGGGTGCGGTAGCACCAGCGGTTAGCGGATTGACAGGCTCAACCCTTGCAGGCAATATCGCGGGCAAGGCCGCATCAAGTCTTATCGGAAGGGCGGGGCAATAATGGCAGTTACACCGGAACAAGCCAATCAATTCTTGCAGAGTTTTAATATTCCGCTAGGCGGCACGGAAGCACAAAGCATGGCGGCTATCAATGCAAACCCACAGGCAGCAGAGGCATGGGGAAAGCTAGTGTCAACCCCGCAGCCACAAGTGCTATATGCGCCTAATAATCCGGCGCAGCCATCTACATCCGGCGTTATGCCGATGGGTATTGAACCGTTACATCAGTTTGAAAAGACCGCACTAACACAAATGGGCAGCGGTCAAGGCGCTGGCGACCCTGCCATGCAGCAGGTTATGTCTTATTTGCAGAATCTGATGGGTAATCCAGCCGCAGCACAAGCGTATATTTCGCCTGAAGCTAAGGCCATGATGCAGCGCACTGGCCAATATTATGATAAAGCAGCCACGGCTTATGATGCAGGGCAAGCACCTATCACTGGTCAGGATATTATGGCGAAATATAATCCTTATGAAGAGGATGTCATAAAATACGCTGGCGAGAAAGCCAAGGCGGCTATTCTATCTAATGTAGGGCAACGTGGGGCGGCTTCGTTTGGCGATACGGCAACTGGCGTTCGTATGTCTGAGCTTGACCGCATCCCGTTTGAATTTCGTTACAAGGGCTATAATGACGCAGCGACACGAGCTGAACAGGAAAGACAACGCAACTTCCAAGCGGGCGCTGGCTTTAGCGGTTTGGGAAGCGGCGCGACTTCCGCAGCCACGGGTGCCCAGAGTATTTATGGAACTGGATTTAACAACGCCTTAGCAATTCCTAACGCCCTAACCACAGCGGGCGCTAATTTAACCACGGCGCAGAATCTCGCAACCGATAGACAATTACAGGCGGGCGGTGCTGTTCGTGGATACAACCAAACGGTTAACGACATTATTCAAAATGAGCTATTGCAAGACCAGCTATACCCTCGCCAGAATATTGCGGCAACGCAGCAGCTATTAGGCCCATATGCTAGTACGGTTCAGCAAAGCACGCAACCCAGCAGCGCAGGTCAAGCGGCTGGCTGGGCGGGCGTGGCTAGTGGATTGGTAAAAGATGTAGTCGGGAGCTTCTTATAATGGCTGACATTTTAGACAAATTACTTGAAAGCACTAACCGCATGGCAAGCAACCCGGCATTAGCCCGTAGCATTGCTAGCGCCTTCGGTTCCAGCCCGCAACAGGGGCAAGTAGCCTATCAACGCGCTGGCGAGCGTCAGGCGATGGACTTAATGGAATCAGGCAATTTAGATGATGACACTATTTTACAGATTGCGCGTGTGAATCCCGAATTAGCACAAATTGCCATACAGCGCAGACAAGAGCAGAAGATGGCTTCGCAGCAGGCAATGCTGCCCGAATTAATTAAACAGGTTGATATAACCAATCCAACGGCCAGCCTTGGAATGCTTATGGAATCAGGTATTCCGCTGGAAACAGCGCAGGAAGTTATCGCAATCGCACAAAAACAGGCTCAACAGCAAAGCCTAGACACGCAGCGTCAGAGCATCCAAGGATTGCTTGGCGGCATGGGCGGTATGGGGGGTGACGTAGACCCGGAAAATGTAAGTGATGCAGCCATTCTGGCCATGATGGGCAACCCCGAAACCCAAAAACAAGGCGAGATGCTTTACCAGATAAAGCAGAAACGCAAGGAAGAGAGCGCAAAACAGGCGGAAGCGGAAGAGGGCAGGGCGCGCGGCGATAAGTTAAGAAATCAAGCTATCACAAAAGTCAAAGAAGCTATTGACATTATGGATAAGGACGTGCTGGACAGTGCAACTGGTATGCTGTCAGACACCATTGCGTCTGTTAAGAGCAGCAGCGATGCCGCAAAACTTAGAAGCGCCGTAAAAACTATTCAGGCAAATTTAAGCATTGATTCTCTTATCGAAGCCAAAAAGCAGGGAGCAACCTTCGGCGCTTTAAGCGATACGGAGTTAGGCTTGCTGGGCGCGATGGTGGCAGACCTAGACCCCAGTCTTGGCGAGGATGTGTTGCGGCAGAACCTAATGCAAATTCAAGGCTTCCTTGATAGGGCGGGAGATGTCTCCGACGCGCAATCGTCTTATGCAGAAGGGCAAACGGCTACTAACCCGCAGACAGGCGAAAAGCTAGTCCTTCGCAATGGAAAATGGGAGCCTATGTAATGCCCCAACTTCCTGAAGGATTTGTCTTAGATGCACCTCAAAGCGATGACATTCGGCTGCCGAAAACGGGCGGCGATACATTTTTAGGTGACGTGGCATTGGGAGCCAAAAAACGGGCGGCAGGCATAGGAGAGCTTGGGTTAAAGCTCGCAGAAGGCTTCGGTGTGGAGGGCTTGGAGCCTTATAGGGAAGATTTAGCGGCAATTCAGAGAGAATACCAGCGACAGGGTGAGGGAACAGGAGTTAGTGGCGTTGTGGCAGAGGCGCTAGGCGACCCACTAAGCTATTTACCTATTGCGGGAGGCTCGCAGAATCTATTGAAGGGTGTCGCTGCCACGGGCGCGTTGTCCGGTGTTACTCGCGGAACAGGGGAAATCGAGGGCGATTTAACAGAGAATATTAAGCAGGCGGGGTTGGAGGGCATCATGTCGCTTGCCACGGGCGCGCTTGCTCAAAAGATTATGAAGCCTGTGTCAGAAGGCGTATCAAAGAACGCTAAAGAACTGCAAGAATTAGGGGTTGACCTTACGCCAGCACAGAAAACGGGCAATCGGGCGCTGGAAATGGTTGAGGCTGGTTTCGAGAATCTTCCGTTTACCGCTGGTAAACAAAGAAAGATTATTGAGAGGCAGCTAGGCCAATTCACCGAACAAGCCCTAAAGAAGGCCGGAATAAAGGGAACCCGCGCTACACCGGAAGTGCTGCAATCGGGGAGCGAGCGCTTCGGAAAGATATTTAGCAACCTGACCAAAAAAACAGGGGTTAGGGTGGACGATGAATTGCTGGAAAGCATGTCTGAAATCGCGCACGAATCAACCAAGCGTTATGGAAAAGACGGCTCCCGCGTCATCATGAGCTATATTGATGACATTTTAGAAGGCGGTGGAAAGATTGATGGAAAAACATACCAGAACACCCGCAGCGCGCTATCGAATATCGCATACAAGGATACAGACCCGCTAAAGGCAATGCTAGCCCGTGATTTAAAAATTGCCTTGGATGACGCGGCAGAAAGAGCAATCCCCAAAAGCATGGCAAAAACGTGGAATAAGGTGCGCGAAAAATATGCATCCTTTAAAACCATAGAAAAGGCAATGTCCAGCACAGCCCAGCCAGCGCTTGATGGGTTAATTACGCCCACTCAATTATTAATGGGCGTTAAGCGCGGCAATAAGATGTTTGCACGCGATACTAGCGAGCTTGCAAGCCTCGCGCGAGCAGGTAAGGACGTACTTGCGTCAAAGATACCAGATAGCGGAACCGCCGGACGCTCATTTATGCAGGATGTTCTAACAGGCACGCTTGGCGTAGGGGGTTTTGCTACGGGAGGTGCGGGTGGTGCGGCAACAGCATTAGCGGCTCCGAGGATTGCACAAGAGACCTATATGTCCACCCCTGTTCAGAAATACATCACTGAAGGCGTGACAGACTCTATCATCCCCGCAATCGCCGCCAGCCGTGGCGTGACCAGCGCTGTGGGTGACGAGATGACAGGCGGCAACCAGTCAGCTGCATCTGAGGGCAGCCCGTCACCCCTCCCCGAAGGCTTCTTGATTGACAGCGCCCCAGATACGATACCCACCATCCCACAAAACATACCAGACCAAAGCATAATTGAGCCGCAAGATTTCACGCAGCGCAATGAGGGCTATTCTCCGACAGTCTATAAAGATACTAAAGGGCTTAGAACCATTGGTTACGGCTTTAATATGCAATCAGGCATTGCCAATAAAGTCTGGAAGCAAGCGGGAATCGAAACACCGTTTAAGGATGTATACACTGGAAAGGCTGCTATCACGCAAGAGCAAGCCCAAAGATTATATAGAGAATCTATGAAAATCGCAACAGATGATGCGCGCAAGGTTTATAAAAACTTTGATTTTCTGTCACGCGGCGCACAAGACGCTTTGCGCGATTTGTCATATCACCACGGTCTGCCAAGGCTAAAAAAGAGTCTGGGAGCGTTTAACACTGCCATTAACAAGGGGTATATCAACACAGCAATCCAGAAACTTAAGGATAGCGACTACGCTAGAAGCTTTCCTGAACGGTCAAAATTGGTTATAAACAAGTTACTTAGTGAAGCATAAAGGAGAAACAAATGGCTTACGACACTAGCAAATTTACACTTAAGGCAACCTCGCCTGTGCGCGTCTATGAGTATTACTCAACAGATGCAATCGGCACCGTATTAGGGGATGATTATTTCGATGATTTTGTCGATGTGCATAGCGGCACGGTTGGCAGCATTATCTTATTCCGTAGCCCCTATCTGAAAGAACAGAAAACCGCTGATTATACGCTAGTGGCATCTAGCCTATCAAGCAACGCAGCAACAGCTAAAATTGCCGGTACGGATAATCTGGCAGTCGCGGCAACGGCCACGTCTGATGGTTTGACCACAGGAACGCTAACCGATTTAGGTGCGGACTTCACGGTTAACGTTACATCTGCCAACGCCGCTCATATTGTTGTATTGCCTGCCCCTGTGGTAGGCCGCAAGATTAAGCTTATTGTGGGTGCTAACGGTTATGAGCTTCGTTCTAGCGCACCTGCTACAATCGGCATCGGTGGCGGTACTGGCGCAACCGCTGAATCTGCCATCCCTGCAAACTCTGTGGCGGTGCTGGAATGTATTTCTGCAACTAGCTGGGTTGGTTACACCATCACTGGCGCAACATTAGCTGCAGTTGAGGCTGCTGCATAGGAGGCATTATGTCTAATTTCAATAGCACGCCGCTTGTCGCGCAATGGGACTTTGCGGCAGATGGTACTGGGGCAACAGTGACCTATCAAGGCACCAATCCCATCCAGATTGAGGCATCGGGCACGGATTTTGGGAGCGGTACAGTTGTGGTAAACTCATCACTAGACGGGGGAACCACATTTCTACCACTAACAGATGCTAGTTTTACTGCAAATGGGCGCAGCGGCCCGTATCTTGCAAGCCGTGGTGAGAAGTTCCAAGCCGTTCTTTCGGGTTCATCAAGCCCCAGCGTTAGTGTTTATATTTACGAGACTGTGAGGAATTGATATGGCTGTATTAGCAAATGATTCTGGTGTGACAACTCCGGGCAGCGCCACTGACAACGCTGTTGCCCGGTGGAATGGAACTGATGGTAGTGCGCTGCAGGATTCAGGTGTCATTGTTGACGATTCTGATAACGTAACTGGCATAGCCGCCGCCACAATGGATGAAATGAAGCTTTCCGATGGCGAATATACTGTTACCTTTTCAGCGTCTCTGAGTAGCGATAGAACTGTGACGGTAGGCAACGTGTCTGGTTCATTAGTGACAACTGCCACCACCGCCACGCTGATTAACAAAACTTTGGGAAGTGGAACTGAATTAGGGGCAGATTTGGATGCCGCTGGCTATAACATTGACGATGCTGGCGATATTAACGGCAGGGCTGGTGTTGTTGCTGTCTCTGGCACTAGTAAGACTCTAGCGCTAACAGATGCCAACACGATTCAGGAATGCTCTAACGGTAGTGGGCAGGCTATCACGATTGACACAAACACCAATGTCGCATTCCCACTAAAAACATGGCTGACATTTGAGCAGCATGGCGCGGGAACGGTTAGCATTACTGGCGCTAGCGGTGTTTCGATTAACGGCAACACTGAGGCGGGCGGTGGAGAATCTACAGTAAGTATTTCTGCGCAATGGGGCGCTGTCACAATCAGAAAAATTGGAACAAATGCGTTTATTGCATACGGGAGCCTGTAATGCTTAGTTTTATGGGTAACAGTGGAGTTATTGCATCTAGCGGGGGCCTGTACGCGGCAAACGCAGTGGACTTTGATGGCACTAATGATTATCTAACGCATACCAACTTCACGGGGGTCGTCGATGGCGCGGTTCTGGCGGTAAGTATGTATATCTACCCCGTGAATGTATCAAACAACCCATACATAATAGGATGTAACGCGGGAGGTGGCACGCCAGACCATCGGGTGCCGCAGGTTAGGTCGGATAGAACTCTGCGTGTGCGTATGGAGAATGCGGCGCTAAGTGCTGTGGTTGATTTTACCACGGGCACCGCCTTAACCGCATCATCTTGGAATCACGTTATCTTTTCCTTCGACCTCGCAAATTCGAGTAATCGAGCGGTTTACATCAACGACTCCCTAGATAGCACAACATGGACAACTTACAACACTTCCGGCACCATAGACCTTACGCCGGGTAATTGGTTTGTGGGAACGTCCGCGTCATCAGGAGACAAATTGAACGGGTATTTAGCCGACGTTTGGGCGCGGTTTGGTGGGTCATACTTAGATATAACCGACACCGCCACTCGCCGGAAGTTTATAGACGCAGACGGCAAGCCTGTCGACTTAGGGGCAGACGGCAGCAAGCCGACCGGAAGCGCGCCGCAACTATTTCTAAGTGGCGAAACTGCGTCTTGGCACACTAATAAAGGAACCGGAGGGGGGCTGACAGAGGTAGGCGCTTTGACTGACGCACCTTCCAGTCCGAGCGACTAAATGGAATGAAAGACTATTTTGAGAAATTCTCCCAGATGGACTACCTGACATGGTTTAGTGTCATGTTTGTGGCCTTGTCTGCTACCATCGTTAGGCTTCTGATTGAGGCCCAAGCGCTGACAGTTAGAGGGTTTATAATTAGCTCTATCATGGCTGCATTTCTTGCGTATATCACTGCGCTTTACTGCATGGAAATTGAAATGAGCGCAAAGATGATGGGTGTTACTGTTGGTTTAGTGACTTATCAGGCCGTGAATATTTTAACTGGCCTTGGAAAACTGGGAGCGGCCTTTGCCAAAGACCCAATTGCTTTAGCTGAAAAAATCCGTAATATATTTAAGAAGTGATATGATGTTACAGGCACTCATACGCAATCTAATCGGCACAACCATAATGGTTGCCCTGTCGCTTTTTCTCTTTTCGCAAGCCAGAAGCGCTGTAATTTATCACGGCGGAAAGAGCTATTTCAATTATCCTATCTATGTATTAGCGCAAGTGAGCGTGTCATGAAGCATGTATTCAGCAATCACAGCATCCAGCAGCTTCACACGCTGCACCCTGACCTGCAAAAAATCTGTCGATTTGTCTTGCCGCACCATGATTTCAAGATTCAGCAAGGATACCGTGACAAAGAGGCGCAGAATTTAGCTGTGGCCAAAGGCTATAGCAAGGTGAGATTCCCCAACAGTAAGCACAACACCAGCCCAAGCATGGCAATGGATTTGCTGCCATTCGTAAATGGCAAATTCATTGGCTGGGATAACTGGGCACAATGGCGCTTCTTTGGTGGTATAGTCATGGGATATGCCGCAGCCCTGCATGACGCGGGGGAGATAAGCCATCGCTTGCGCTGGGGGCATGATTTTAACATGAATAACGACTTGAAAGATGGTAAGTTTATAGATGCGCCACATTTTGAGTTAGTGGAGCTGTAAAATGGAAGAAAAGCTATGAAACAATTTTATGGAACGAAGAAGCTGAACGCTAAACCCATGACGCGGGGAGAGTATAACGAGTTTCGCGGATGGGGCTTACCATCTGATGAGAGCGGTGACGATGAGGGGTATCTTGTCGAATATCTGGATGGTGGTAAAGGAAATCACCCAGATTTTGAGGGTTATATCTCATGGTCACCTGCTGATGTGTTTGAGAAAGCATATCAGCCGATTAATGCTCTAAACTTTGGTCACGCCATTGTAGCGCTTAAAGAGGGAAAAAAGGTCGCCCGCGCAGGATGGAATGGAGTTAACCAGTATGTTTACTATGTGCCAGCGAACAGTTACCCAGCACAAACAGATGCTGCGAAATCTGAATTTGGTGATAGCGTACCTTACCGCGCTTACTTTGCTCTGAGAACCGCGCAGAATGATGTGGCAACTTGGGTTCCATCAATATCAGATGCACTGGCTGACGATTGGCAAATTGTAGAATAGGAGAAAAGCTATGAAAATTCTAAACTGGGCATTAGCCCGCCTGAAAGAGAAATCAACTTGGGCGGCTATCTTTACGCTTGCAGCCACGGCTTTGGGCGTGACGCTGGAACCTGCTTTGAAGGAGGCCATTATTACGGCTGGCATGGCAGTATCAAGCGCCGTTCTTATTGGCATTAGTGAAAAATAATGTGGCTGGCAATTACATGGGCCGCCGTGTTGTTAGGCTTTGCAGGTGCCTTGATATGGGCATTCCGGCAGGGCAAGCAACACGGCATAGCTCAGGAAGCGAATGAGACTTATGAAGCTGAAAACAATGCTCGTGCTTATAAGCGCCGTATTTCTAAGCGGTTGCAGCAAATGCGAGATAAGCGGTAACTTCTGCGACCTTTACGAGCCGACTGGCGTAATGGAAAACGGATTGCCAAATATTAATGACGCGGTTTATGAGTGTATGTGTTTGGGCAGTGATGCGGATTGGTGTGATTAGAGGGTGCTTTAGAGCAAACCTTATATAGTGCGCTATACTTAATAACAGGCTGTAATATATAAACTAATCCGCTTTAGAGTAAACTACTAAACATCCAGCCAAGCAAGCCCGATTAGAACCACCCCAAACAGCACCGCAGAAAAGAACAGCGATGCGAAGGCGTATAATAGGCGGTAGTTATTTGGCTTCATTTCTTCTCCAATATCTCGTTAATGGTGGTTAGGGCTTTTTGGGCTTTTGGAATCCAGTCCTTTTCATCAGACACAGAAAAGCCAGCGCCTCCCTGCACTTCTTTCATGTTTATAATAACAGATTCAGCGTTAAATATACCTTCCTCCAAAGCATCCCTAGCCACTTCCAGCGCACTGCCTAGGCGTTCTTGCTGGGCATCCATAGCATCAATCGCGGCCTGTGCTTTCATAATTGCCTGCTCACCATCGGTTAAGCTATCAAATTCAACTAGCCTTTCTTCTTCATCAAGAATAGCCCTAGCCACCCGCTCTAATTGCTCTTTATTGGTCATTGGGTTTGTTCCTTGGTGCTTAACTGTTCTTGTAGCCATTCAAACAATCCGTCTTTGTCGCCTTTGCGTAAGTCGTACTCCTTGCCTTTTACTTCAAATATATCCAAAGGCTCTTTGCCGGTTCGGACGCTTCTCTGTCCGACCACCTCGTCTTTTACAAAAACTTCATAAACATAGCTATGTCCTGCGCTTCCGTAGTTCAGGTGCATACTGAGCCTGAAAGTTACATCGTGCTTTTCCATCACACTTCCCTCACTTTCTGTTTAATCGCGGTTAGGGCTGCTGATGCTAATATTTCCGCCTTAGTGGACTTGCCGCACGGCTCATCCAATATCGGAAAGAATGTTTTATCACTTAAAAGTCTCTCGCAGCTCCCCAACATCTCCACCACGTCATCCAGCGCTTGCTGGTAGGCGGCTTGGTAAACACGGCTTGCGAGTGAATATTCATCCTCTGATAAATTATTCTTTGTCGCTACCGCCTCAAACTTCTCTCTAATCTTGTCAGTCATCACCGCCCCCAATTCATGCGGCCTTCAACCGCTTTTTTGATGCGCACTGCACCTACTGCATCACAGGCGTTTTCTGCGTCACGCCCCGTTCTGAACCACTCAATAGGAAAATGACCGCCAGTAGGCGGAAGGTCGCAATTAATGTTAAGGTATATTGTGTTAATTTGCTTATGTTCTCCAGAATAACACAGCGCAACCTTAGCATCTTTGGCAGCACATGCGCCGGGCTGTGCCATCAGAAGCATCTGCACCTCTAGCCATTCTTTCATGATGGCTGCTGATTTTTCATCGCGGAATGCTGGGTGGTCACGGTTACGCTGTGAACCATCCTCACTGACTGTGCGCCACTCACCCTCAATACCCTGCCCAACAATCCACATCTCCTTTTCAGGGTCATTACACACAAACACAGCCGGATGGGTGCTTTCTACCTGCGCCGCCTGTTTTTTCTCAAGCTCTGCAATTTGGGCTTTCAACCCGTCTATTTCTTTCTGAATGTTCATTTTCTCGCTGCCTCTCCATTTTCGTACATTGCCTTAATTATATCCATTGCATCATCTTCATCATATGCCCAGACCGTAACTTCTTGCATTTCGCCAGCATACATAGCCCGCACAGCATAAGCGTGCATCGGTTCTGTTTCTGCCGCAGGGTGTAGTAATATTTCAGCCATTTTGTTTCTCCATTTCCTTCTTTAGTGCCTCAAATAACTCTTTTTGATGCCAAGCGTTGTCAATAATATCCTGCAATTTCACATCGCTGCCATTGTTGGCAAAGTGCTGGTTAACAATACGACGCAGCTTTCCTATTTTGCGAGCGTTCATAATACAATCCCCGGCAATAAAGCAAACCATCCGCTAATAATCGCCAGCGCCAGTAAAACGCAGCCAATGACAAGCATAAGCTCTGCAAGTGTTTCGTGTTTCATGACTTCACCCCGCCGCAATATTCTTTCAGCTCAGGAGTCCACCCGCTTGCCTCGCACAGACCAGACATACGCAACTCACTTAACTGTTCACGCTTCGCATTATCGTAGCCCATGTAGAAAGACACACCACACGCCACTAGCGCCAGAAAGCCCCAGAACAACACGTCAACCAGTGTTAGCTTTGGCTGTAAGCTTAATCCCTTAATCATTCTCTGCCTCACTTTCTTCCGCTGCTTCTGCATGGTTATACGCAATTAAATAATGCGCCTCACGCGGGCTGATGTCGTAGATTTCACCCTTGCGCGCTGTAATCAACCGCAAACCACCAGCGGCGATTGTTTTGTCCTCTTTCATGCGAATTTTCATGTTGCCTCCTTTGGCTCCGCTAATTCTAATTCATCCCGGCTGTGTAATATCTCCTGCCGAATATTAGCCAAATCCATCTCATCGTTTAACAGTTTCAGCAAAACCTTAGTAATATCTGGCTCATCAGCCCAGCTCTGCCAAGTTGACAGCATAATTTCGTTAACCGGGTGAAATGGCCAAGTGTGTTTGTTGTTAGGGTCATGTTTCATGTTCTCTCCTTTGTTAAGTGCATAATAACAAGCGTTGCAAACAATGCAAGGAAAAACGTTGCACTTATGAAAAAAAGCATTTATATTGCCCTTATGGATAAGACAGATACACTACGAAAAATCAGCCGCAACATGCGTGAACATAGCATTAGCTACTATGCGTTGGAAAGATACGCAGGCGTACCACGCAGCACCATCATGCGAGCTGTAACACAAAGGCACGAAACACGCGACAAAACAGCGTTGGAGCTATGGACTGCATTGGTAAAGCTGGCCGATGACAAGGGCTTGGAATTGGTGTAATGGAGCCGCGCATAAATATTGATGCGCCTATCCCTGAGTTGCCAGCCCAGCCTTATCTAAGGCGTAGCGACTTTTTGCATGAAATCACTGTAAGAGAAATAGACATTATTTGCCGCTTTGTGGCAGACGTAGCGCGTGAGTGTGAGATTTCTACTCAGACCATGCCCTACCCTCATCGGTCAAGGCATAAACAATAGCGCCGCAGCATTCGCAGCGCGGACGTGCTAAATATCCATATTTCACCAACGCAGCCAAAGCACACCCTAAAGCGCCACTACTTACATAATCGCAATCTGCCACAATCTTAGCCCTTGCGGGTGGTTTATCCAGCCCTTGCAGGTATTTCAGAACCTTTGCCGGGGCTGTTTCAGGTGCTATTTGTGCTCCGTATGTCATTGGTTTTGTTCCTCTTAAAAATAATCCCACTGTACTGCGGCAAGCCATAGAAATATAGCATGCCCCACGCTTAGCATAGCGTCCTGCATATCGCCATCAGCTTCCGCCTTAATGGCAAAAAGGAAGGATGTGAAAGCCAGCGCCGCCAATACACGCTTCATTATTCACCCCACACACTAATGTTATCCATTGCCGCCTGCATGGCACCTGTGTCGCCAATGCCCCATTGCGGAAACCCGCTGGCCATTTCTGGGCTAAACCCGGCCTGAACCAAAGACCAGTAGCCAGATTCATTCTGTATATCTATGCCCAGCGTTTGCTCCGCATGAATCAGCAAGTCTGTAAACTGCTGGCGACTCATATTCGCTTCAAAATGCCGCACGTCTGAAAACGCATCGGTTTCAATCTCTGCCGAATTGGCAAAGCTCACAAACTGATTGTAACTGTCTTTCACGATGTCGATATTAACCACAATATCCTCATAATTTGTGTGAGGGTCGCTGAAAATATCAATCGGCCTGCCGGGGTATAGATTGTCGAACATTCTAAATTGCACCCATAGCTTTTGGCCGCTGCTGACATCCCCAAACCGGGTAAGCATTAAGCCTTGCTGTAGGTTGTCTCCCCAACTCACGGGCACGGAAAGGTCGCCCTCAATCGTGAAAGTGTAATCCTGCCCCCTATTTGTCCACAGCCACGGCATTTCATCCCCGGACTCCCATGTGTATTGCAACTGTATTGCCTGAGAGTGAGCATCCGGCCTGCCGTTGTTTGGGTCGTATAACGGGCTGTCTGTGGTCAGCGCAAAGACATTCTGTCCCTGCCACCATCCTGTCATGCTGAAATCAGTATTCCAGCCAACAGCCTTATAGCCATACATCTGCTCTACGCTGTTTGGATTGTAGATGGTTTCGTAATCAAACTGGCCGTCATCGGTGAAAAAGTATTCTATTGTCATTTTATGCTCCTGTTTTACAAATCACCTTCTGCAAGCTTTGTGGTTAAAAACTCGCCCTGCTCCATTTCTGGCTTTTCCGGCGGTGCTATGAATAAATCCGGCTGGCGATAAGCATCCTCTACACGTTTGCAAGCTATCTCGAAGTAATCAGGGTCTAACTCTATGCCTATTCCCTTTCTGCCCATTTTCGCGCAAGCCACTAGCGTTGTGCCGCTGCCCATGAAGGGGTCTAAGATGGTGTCGCAGTTGTCGGGAAGGTGGTTTATGCACCATTGCATGAGTTTAAGCGGTTTTTGAGTAGGGTGAAACCTCTCCACTCTGTCAGCGAATAACTGGTTATTAGCAAGGGTAAATTTTCGTGGGGTTGCGCCTTTAAGGTTTGTCCAAGCAAGTTCTCCATCACCGAAAGTGGGCATTGTTTGGCATTTATCCCACCATAGCCATTTACCCATTGCAGGAAGTAAATCAGCCAAGTAATTCCCCCCCCATATTATTTGAGGGCATTTTATGGATGCGAATAACTGTATAGCCTCAGATGGTCGTTCACTATCCCATCCACCTTTATAACTTCTATGCTGTATTTTTTTTGAACCATTAAAACTAGATGCACCAGTATGACCTTTATCAGCCCCTATCCCATAAGGCGGGTCAGTTAGGATTGCCCAACCCTCCCGCGCATCAACCTTACCCAGCGTAGGCATAACGCTCAAGCAATCGCCCAGATACAGCTCGCAGTCGCCTATAGTTTCTTTGCGCTTATATGTCATGCCTTACCCCCTTAATTCTGCCCTTGCAACGTACCACATCAGAAACATATTGCAACGTGTTTTTACAGTAGCGCCGCTATTTCTTTCTTACAGTCTTCTAAGCCATAGCCAACAGCATATAGCTCATTAGCGCATCTATCTTTTTCTGCCCATTTTTTTTGTGACGCGCTAAGCCTTCCGGCTTTTGTTTTCACCTCAAAATAAAGAAAGTATCGTGTGTCACCATGTGGCCATCTAATAATAATATCAGGCAAGCCAGCCTCAATTTCATCTGAGCGCTTATAACTATCTTCATTGCGCGTGGCAAAAACCATCACATGCGGATAGGTTTCTTTTATCCAACGAATTAATTCTTTCTGGATGGCATCTTCGACCTTCCTGCGGGTGGGTCGCCTAGAACAAGATTTCATCGCCATCCAGCACCTCGCTGCTATCCATTACGGACTCGCTTTTTGGTTCATCAAAATAAACAAACTTCACCCGTGGCCATTCTTCGCTATGGTCAACAATGATGCTAGTCGGCTTCTTTGAATTTTCGGCCTTGTCAAGCAACTCAATCATGGGAAACCCACGCAAATCACCGAACAGCTCTATGCCCCGCTGACTAAAGAAACTGCGCGCCTTACTTTGCACAAAATCGCTTTCATGGTGTGGCAACAGAAATTCTGCAATAGTGCCATATTTGCCATAGTCGCAATGATACTCTACGACAATCATTTCATTGCCGCTTTTTGACTTCTTCTGCTTATAGGTAACGTCAAAAACCTCATAGCGCTGAATAATCTTTTCTTCTGAATGGTAGGCAACACTAGTATTATCTGCCTCATAAGCATGGCGCACCTTCGCCAGCTCTGATTCTGGGAACTGAAAGCCGCAATCCGGGCATTCTCTAGCTAGTGCTTGCTCCATCCATGTTTCGCACTGCGGGCATATCTTGCCTTGCTGCGGTAACTGCTCTTTGCGTTTCTTCTTATCGCGTATCGGGCTACCAAGCGCGCCATGCTCATAAAGATTGTTTCCCATATCAAGCAATAAGAAATTATCTTTCTGCGGATATGGTCGCGTACCACGATAAACCGCTTGCTCAAACTTGCGCTTGCTCTTTGTGGCCATGAATAACGCAATCATATCTACACATGGCAAATCCACACCAACGGTCAAAAGCTGGCAGTTAACAAGGAACTTAAAACAGCCGCGCTGGAAGTCTTCTAAAATATCAGAAAGCTCGTCCTTTGGTGTGTCGCCACTCACAACCCTTACGCCTTCATTCGCATATTCAAGCGCATTGGTAACGGCGTCGCAGTGCTTTAATGACTGGCAGAATACTAGAACATGATGGCGGTCATGTGCATATTTTAGCAGCAAATCCATACTGACTTTTAGCAAATCAGGGTCATCATAAATTTCATCAAGGTGCGGTGCGCTGTAATCGCCAAGGCTGGTAACCGGGACGCTGGAAAGGTCAACCTCGCTGGCCTTGTTTACTGGTGGCACTATATGGCCTTTTTTTATCAGTGCATCTAACGGAATGCGTATAATCTCTTCACCCCATGAAATAGCGCCGCTACTCAGTCTAAATGGTGTGGCAGTAAAGCCGATAATGCGCGGGTTGCCATTGTTGCGGAAGAACTGCCAGTATTGTGTTTCGCCTTCGCTATCAGGGTTAATTTCATCACATTCATCAACCAGCGCTATTAATTCCCTATCCTCTATTTTTGGCAGCGTAACGCCATAAATGGATTGCGCGCTGGCAATTGTTATCAGTTTATCATCTTCCTTAAAGCCCAGCCCTGCGCAGTAAATGCCTGCCCTTTCTTGATAAGAAGGCGATAGCTTCGCCTTGTTTTGTGTTAGCAGTTTTTCATTGCGAGCCAAAACCACAACCTGAAAGCCAATATCAACCAACAATTCTGCCAGCTTGGCAATCATGATGCTCTTGCCGCTGCCACCCGGCGCAGTGATGTAGCCATGCCCTGAGCGATATTTCACAAAGGACATGGCAGCATCTACAGCCGCTTTTTGATAATCTCTAAGCGTAAACTGCATTATTCACCCCTACATAGGCGGTTCATCATTGGTTTCTGCCTGATAATTTTCTGGCAAAAACCGCTTAACTTCAGTATAATCAGGGTTATTTTTCTGCTTAACCACCTCAATAGTCAAAACACGGCCTTTCAGTGGCGCGCTGCTACTCACGGCGCTGCCTGTCGCATCGGCAATGCGCTTGATGCGCTGACGAGCAATGTTAGCAGTCATTTCGTTTGGGTGCGTAGTCAAAAACCACACCTTTCCCTTCTGCCCTTTATTGATACCTTCAACGGCCTCAAACTCTGCGACAACGCCGAGCTGCTTACCCTCTTTTGCATAAGGCTCTTCGCTAACAATCATGGCCTTATAGGTGCCAATCGGCAAGCCGACTTTATCTAATTGAATGTCATCGGTTGTTTCAAATCCATACATGCTCATTTTGTAATCTCCTCTTTAAGCTTGTTATAATCTAGTGGCAGTTCTTTTGGTAGTTTCATGCGGCCACCTCCGACAAAAGAAACATCATCCCCAGCCAGCAATACACGCTGCGGCTGGCTGATGGTTTTCCCCTTATCAGCAACATGAAACTTAAATGCGGCAAATAAAATAAGGTCTGCCCATTCATTTGTTTTTGCGCCCAGCCATTTAGAAAGCTTTAGCTGATGGCGCGAATAAGGTTCTTGATTAGGCAGGTCGATTGTCTTTACCTCGCTATGTGCAATAACAATGGCCGGAATACCTTTCTTTTCATAAATAGCATCAAGCCAGCCGATTACCTTGGCCGCCATTTCTGATGCCTCCATAACCCCTTTGTAATAGGCAAAAGCTGTGACATTAGGGTCAACGATTGATTTGGCGTTATGCTCCTTAATAAGCTTTTTTTGCGCCAATGTTTCCAGCCAGTCCAGCGAGTCAATCGCAATGCGTCCAGCCGTAAAATCATCGTTTTCATAAATATGGCGAAGCCATCCAATAACTTCATCATAGCTGTTTAGCTTCGGAGTTGAGCGCACTTTATTGCCCAGATAGTCAAGGCCACCTTCGATATTGATAAAGAATACATCATGAATTTGTGCGCAAAAGGTTGTTTTACCAATTTTAGGCTCAGCATATATCGCCATTTTCGCAGGCATTTCTTTTGATTGCCCTGCCTTGGTTTCTACAAAGTCCATCATATTACCTCTCTTAAATATTTTGCTATTTCTTCAAACGCACTCATTCTGGTATATAGCGATTTACTAACTTCATCCATTTTTTCATAGTGCCACTCGCCATCTATATAGTATTTATCAATTATCATGCGAAGCCTGTCAGCTTCGCAATTTAAGTAACGCATAATTAATTCCATCATATTACCTTCTCACCTTTCACTTGTAAGTTATAACGTTTCTCCACCCCGTACCAGTTAGCCTGTGGACGCGCTGCTTTAATTAGCTGCTTATTGGCCTCTTTTTTGATGCGGATATATTCATCAGGCAGCGCATCAATATCTGGCACAATAACCGCCTCGCTTACACGCAGCGAGAAATGCTCAGAATCCACAACGCCGTTGCCTAGCATATAATCCTTGGCGGCTTGTTCTAGTTCTTCTAATTCAAATTTGATTTTATCGGCTTCAGATTTTGCTTTTTCAGCAATCTTTTTTGCTTCATTATAAGCCGCCTGTTTGGAGATTAATTGCTCCCAAATAAGCTGTTCTTCTTTGTCGTTAGTCATAGTCTGTCGTCTTTCTTCTATGGTTTGTCGTTTTTAGGTTTTGTCTGTTTGACATTGCCTTTCTAGTGTGGTTGTGTGTTGTAGTCAACCCACAAAATAAGAAAAGGCAGAAAAAATATGGAAGCAAAGACAATAAAGGCGAAGCAGCGCATTCATTTGTTTATTGAAAGCCAGACATTAAAGAAGGTCAGGGAAATTGCAGCCAAGGAACACCGCACCATTTCGGGGCAAATTACCTTGCTTATTGAGCAAGCCTTAAAAAATAAAAACAATTAGGAGGCGCTATGTTTGATAAGTTCAGGGAGGCGGGTCTTTGCGTGGTTCCACTGCGCAAGGGGATTCCATTGATTGAGTGGAGCCGATACTTTAATGAGCTGCCCGGCGATGAGGTCTATCAATGGTCAGGTAATGAATATGCCTTGGTTTGCGGCGAGGTTAGCGGCGTTATCGGCCTTGATATTGATATAGATGGTGATGAAGGCGAGCGCATCTATCATCTTGCAGGCGAAACTCCAGTAAGGAAGCAGGGCAGTAAGGGCTTTACAGCCTTTTACAAATATAACGGCGAGGCCAGCACAAATTGGAAACGCAAAGATGATAAAAGCCCGATTGTAGAACTGCTATCGCATAAGCGATTGACCACCATCCCGCCTAGCCCGCATCGCAAAACGGGCGAGCCTTATATCTGGATGGATGGCGTTGGCTTGCTTGATGGTGTGGATTTACCAATCCTCAGCCCTGATTTTAATAAGCTGATGGACGCGCTTTACCCGCGCCCTGTGCGCAAGGTTTCGCCAGTCACTTATAACCTGTCTGAATTTGAAAAGATTGAGCTGGCTGATGCTGAGGACATGCTTGATTTCATTAGCTCGGATTGCTCGCGTGATGATTGGATAAGCGTTGGCATGGCTTTGCGTGATGAGTTTGGCGATGCCGCTTGCGATTTGTGGCATCGCTGGAGCCGCAAGGCAGGCAGCC